>LNAP01002710.1_pt1 | contig 38243 bp, 32 predicted proteins | sample 602601 | NCBI WGS metagenome assembly LNAP01 (sample SAMN02440304, study PRJNA202911) | soil metagenome | biome: Subtropical and temperate rainforests or woodlands; isolation source: soil samples (1 kg each in a 20% v/v slurry with milli Q water) were... ... | reverse complement strand
TACCTGGTTCCGAAAGTCATCGACTAAAGGGAAAGAGCCTGCAATGCATCAATTGACTCTGGCCGAGATCGCCCGCGGACTCGCCGATAAAAAGTTTTCCTCCGAAGAGCTGACCAAAGTCCTGCTGGCGCGCATCGCCCAGCTCGACCCACAGCTCAACAGCTTCATCAGCCTCACTGAAGACCTGGCGCTCACGCAGGCGAAAGCCGCTGATGCCCGCCGGGCCAATGGTGAGAGCGGCGCCCTGCTGGGTGCGCCGATCGCCCACAAGGACCTGTTCTGCACCCAGGGCATCCGCACCAGTTGCGGCTCGAAGATGCTCGACAACTTCAAGGCACCGTACGACGCCACCGTCGTCGCCAAGCTGGCCGCTGCCGGGGCCGTGACCCTGGGCAAGACCAACATGGACGAATTCGCCATGGGCTCGGCCAACGAGTCGAGCTATTACGGCGCGGTGAAAAACCCGTGGAACCTGGAATACGTGCCGGGCGGTTCCTCCGGCGGCTCCGCGGCTGCAGTGGCCGCTCGCCTGTTGCCTGCCGCCACTGGCACCGATACCGGCGGTTCGATCCGCCAGCCAGCGGCGCTGACCAACCTCACAGGCCTGAAACCGACGTACGGTCGCGTATCGCGTTGGGGCATGATCGCCTACGCGTCCAGCCTCGATCAGGGCGGTCCGTTGGCGCGCACTGCCGAAGACTGCGCAATATTGTTGCAAGGTATGGCCGGCTTCGATCCGAACGACTCGACCAGCATCGATGAACCCGTGCCGGACTACAGCGCCAGCCTCAACGGTTCGCTGCAAGGGCTGCGCATCGGCGTGCCGAAAGAGTATTTCAGCGCCGGTCTCGACCCGCGCATCGCCGACCTGGTGATGGCCAGCGTCGAAGAGCTGAAAAAGCTCGGTGCCGTGATCAAGGAAATCAGCCTGCCAAACATGCAGCACGCGATTCCTGCGTACTACGTGATCGCCCCGGCGGAAGCCTCTTCCAACCTGTCGCGTTTCGATGGCGTGCGCTTCGGCTATCGCTGCGAAGACCCGAAAAACCTGGAAGACCTGTACAAGCGCTCCCGTGGCGAAGGTTTCGGCACAGAAGTGCAGCGCCGCATCATGGTCGGCGCCTACGCCCTGTCCGCCGGCTACTACGACGCCTACTACCTGAAGGCGCAGAAGATTCGTCGCTTGATCAAGAACGACTTCATGGCGGCCTTCAACGAGGTCGACATCATTCTCGGCCCAACCACGCCAAACCCGGCCTGGAAGCTCGGCGCCAAGAACAGCGACCCGGTCGCTGCCTACCTGGAAGACGTCTACACCATCACCGCCAACCTCGCCGGCCTGCCAGGCCTGTCGATGCCGGCCGGTTTTGTCGATGGTTTGCCAGTAGGCGTGCAGCTGCTCGCTCCGTATTTCCAGGAAGGCCGCTTGCTCAACGTTGCGCACCAGTACCAGTTGAACACTGACTGGCACACCCGCACCCCAACCGGCTTCTGAGGAGACACACATGCAATGGGAAGTCGTGATCGGGCTGGAGATTCACACCCAGCTCACCACCCGGTCGAAAATCTTTTCCGGTAGTTCCACCACCTTCGGTTCCGAGCCGAACACCCAGGCCAGCCTCGTAGACCTGGGCATGCCCGGCGTACTGCCGGTGCTGAACCAGGAAGCGGTGCGCATGGCGGTGATGTTCGGCCTGGCGATTGACGCCGAGATCGGCCAGCACAACGTGTTCGCACGCAAGAACTACTTCTACCCGGACCTGCCCAAGGGCTACCAGATCAGCCAGATGGAATTGCCGATCGTCGGCAAGGGCCACCTGGACATCGCCCTGGAAGACGGTACGGTCAAACGTGTCGGCATCACCCGCGCGCACCTGGAAGAAGACGCCGGCAAGAGCCTGCACGAAGAGTTCAACGGTGCCACCGGCATCGACCTGAACCGCGCGGGCACGCCACTGCTGGAGATCGTTTCCGAGCCAGACATGCGCAGCGCCAAGGAAGCCGTGGCTTACGTCAAGGCGATCCACGCACTGGTGCGATACCTGGGCATCTGCGACGGCAACATGGCCGAAGGTTCGCTGCGTTGCGACTGCAACGTATCGATCCGTCCAAAGGGCCAGGTCGAGTTCGGTACGCGCTGCGAGATCAAGAACGTCAACTCGTTCCGCTTCATCGAGAAGGCGATCAACAGCGAAATCCAGCGTCAGATCGAGCTGATCGAAGACGGCGGCAAGGTGATCCAGCAGACCCGCCTGTACGATCCGAACAAGGACGAAACCCGTCCGATGCGCAGCAAGGAGGAAGCCAACGACTACCGTTACTTCCCCGATCCGGACCTGCTGCCTGTCGTGATCGAAAACTCGTTCCTCGACGACGTGCGCGCCACCCTGCCCGAATTGCCACCGCAGAAACGCGAGCGTTTCCAGGAGCAATTCGGTCTGTCGGTCTATGACGCCAGCGTGCTGGCCACCAGCCGCGAACAAGCCGACTACTTCGAGAAGGTCGCGAGCATCGGCGGCGACGCCAAGCTGGCGGCCAACTGGGTCATGGTTGAACTGGGCAGCCTGCTCAACAAGCAAGGCCTGGATATCGAGCAGTCGCCGGTTTCGGCCGAGCAACTGGGCGGCATGCTGCTGCGCATCAAGGACAACACCATCTCCGGCAAGATCGCCAAGGTGGTGTTCGAAGCCATGGCCAACGGCGAAGGCAGCGCAGACGAGATCATCGAAAAGCGCGGCCTCAAGCAAGTGACCGACACCGGCGCGATCTCGGCGGTGTTGGACGAAATGCTCGCGGCCAATGCCGAGCAGGTCGAGCAATACCGCGCGGCAGACGAAGCCAAGCGCGGCAAGATGTTCGGCTTCTTCGTCGGCCAGGCCATGAAGGCATCGAAAGGCAAGGCCAACCCGCAACAGGTCAACGAACTGCTGAAAAGCAAGCTCGAAGGCTGACCGGAATGGAGCCAGCTCTAAAATCTGGCTCCATTTTACTGTGGGAGCGAGCCTGCTCGCGAATGGGGTTTGGCACTCAACACAAAATTGACTGTCAGATTGGCATTCGCGAGCAGGTCGGATCGCCGCACCGTCGCTCCCACTTTTTGTTTCGGGAAAACTTCTATGAAGCGCCTACTTGGACTTTGCGCCCTGCTCTCCCTGCTCGCCGGTTGCGCCAGCACCGACACCGTCGACCCGCACGGCTATGACAAAACCGGCGTTGCCTCCTATTACGGCGCCAAACACCAAGGCAAACGCACCGCCAGTGGCGAGCGTTTCGACAAGAATTCCCTGACCGCCGCCCATCGCCAGCTACCCTTCGGTACACGGGTGAAGGTCACCAACCTGAAAAACGACAGATCCTGCGTAGTGCGCATCAATGATCGTGGCCCGCACACCCGTGGCCGCCTGATTGATTTGTCCCATGAAGCCGCCGAACGACTGGGCATGCTCAAGAGCGGCACCGCGCGGGTTCGCGTGCAAGCCCTCGACTGACCGACGGAGCCCCGACCATTTTCGGACTAGCCGATTTACCCCTGATCAGCGTGATTGAATTGCTCAGCGGGCTGGCGTTGCTGATCGCCGGCGCCGAACTGATGGTGCGCGCTGCCGTGCGCCTGGCAGCACGCCTGCATGTACGCCCACTGATCATCGGCCTGACCATCGTCGCCCTCGGCAGCAGCGCACCGCAGATGGCGGTCAGCTTGCAAGCCACCTTGGCGCACAACGCCGACATTGCCGTCGGCAGTGTGATCGGCAGCAGCATTTTCAACATCCTCGTCACCCTCGGATTGTCGGCGCTGATCATCCCGTTGCGGGTGTCACGCCAACTGGTGCGCCTGGATATTCCCCTGATGATCGGCGCCAGCCTGCTGGTATTCGTACTCGCCTGGAATGAAGAACTGACCCGTGCCGACGGCGTGATGCTGTTGATGGCACTGGCGATTTACCTGGGCTTGTTGCTGCGCCAGTCACGGCATTCGGCGCGCCCGGTTTCGAGCCATGAGCACAACGGCCAGGCGCCATGGCTGAGCAGCCTGCTGATGATTATCGCCGGGCTGGCGATGCTGGTGTACGCCGGGCACCTGCTGTTGGGGGCTGCCGTTGCGGTCGCCACCGATCTTGGGCTGTCGGAGCGGATCATCGGCCTGACCATCGTCGCTGTCAGCACATCACTGCCTGAGCTCGCCACTTCGTTGATCGCCGCGATGCGCGGCGAGCGTGATATTGCCGTGGGCAACGTGATTGGCAGCAATTTGTTCAACCTCCTGGGTGTGCTGGGCCTGACCGCGCTAGTCGCGCCAGCGCCGCTGTCGGTATCGCCAAACGCCCTGGATTTCGACCTGCCGGTAATGCTTGGCGTCGCGGTGCTATGCCTGCCGGTGTTCTATTCCGGTTACCGCGTGACCCGCGCCGAAGGCCTGCTGTTCCTGGGCTTGTACCTGGCTTACGGACTGCACGTGGTGTCGTTCACCACCGGCATGCCGCTGGCCGGCAAGCTTGAACACCTGATGCTGTTTTTCGTCCTGCCAGCGCTCGTGGCGTTCTTGTTGTTCACGTCATTGCGCGCCTGGCGTCGCCAACACCATAAGAGGGAATTGCCATGACCGAGAACAAGAAAACCGGCGTTGAAGTACGTCGCCAAGTGATGGGCGACACCTTTGTCGACCGCGCACTGGGCAACGCTACGGAGTTCACCCAGCCGCTGCAGGATTTCGTCAACGAACATGCCTGGGGCGGAGTCTGGAATCGCGAAGGCCTGCCCTTGAAAACCCGCAGCCTGATCACGCTCGCAGCGCTGACGGCGCTGAAGTGCCCGCAGGAATTGAAAGGCCACGTGCGCGGCGCGCTGAACAACGGCTGCACCGTGGAAGAGATACGCGAAGCGCTACTGCATTGCGCGGTGTATGCCGGTGTCCCAGCGGCGATTGATGCGTTTCGGGCGGCACAGGAAGTTATCGAGCAATATCAGTAACCCTCCTCGTTTAAAACTTCGTTCGACGGGAACGTAATTGACTGCGGCGCCCCGTCGAATGTTTTCGACTGCCTGAAATCCGACGGATGCATATTTGCACCGATACTTTCCAAATATAAATATCTCGAAAAATAACACGCCCGAAAAACCTTTCCATATCGATAATACAAAGACAATCTTCTCCCATCGCAAAAAAACCGTCACAACAATTCCTAAACAACTTGAAACAAGCGAGAAGATTCAATGCGACCCGCCTTTTTTGCCACGGTCCAGAACATACTGATAACCCTTGCACTGGCAAGCCCCGCTGCACATGCCGAAACCTTGGTAGACAGGTGCTCAGTACCAATCCAAGATTTCAGCGAAGTGCTAAATTGCTATAAAAACCAGGAAGCGTCAAAGCCATTACTCTACGCTGCAAAAGGCACCCAACTCTTTCCGGGCGTAGAAAAGCGCAGCTTTGAGCTTTCGGCTCAGCAGTGGTCACCCGAAGGGCTAGTCAGTCCGAAACAATGGAAACATAGTGTCGATATTTATATCCCGCATAATGCCAACCTTGAGCAAGCAATATTGGTAGCGAATAACGGCACCAATATACCCGCTGGAAACAAGATCGAAACTGAACCTACGGATTTCACTCAATCCATGGCCCTGGAAGTTGCACGTAGAACTCGGACAATCGTCATCTCTCTCAGTAATATCCCCAATCAATATCTCACTTACGCCGACGACGGGATTGCCCGTACAGAAGACTCAAGCGTCGCCCATAGCTGGAAGTTATTTCTCGAAAATCCCGAAGCGCGCCCCTACATGTCCGTTCATTTGCCGATGATGGCTTCCATGGTCAAGGCGATGGACCTTGCCCAGAAAGAACTCAAACCTTGGAAAGTCGAACGATTCATCGCCAGTGGCTTGTCGAAACGCGCTTGGGTGGCCTGGCTCACCGCTATTGCGGATGAGCGCGTCAACGCGGTCGTACCCTTTGTCATTGATATTCTCGGCTCAGACAAAGTGTTCGAACATACCTTTCAAACCTTTGGAAAAAACTGGCCGCTGGCATTCTATGACTATCACCGTGAAGAGGTGATCCAGAGGCGGCACAGCGAAAACTTCCAGAAACTGATGACCATCGAGGACCCCTTGGCTTATCTGGACAGCGCCTATGCCGAGCGGCTGTCAATTGCGAAGTACATCGTCAACGCCAGTAGTGATGACTTTTTCGTTCCAGATAACACAGACTTCTATTTCGACCGTCTGCCCGGGCCGAAAAGCCTACGGGTCGCTCCCAATTCCAGCCACGGCGGGATTCGGCAATTCGTTGAAAGCTCGCTTATTACCGTAGTCAACCGATGGCAGCAAAATCGCCCGCTACCCTCCATGACGACTAGCACAACAACCCACGGCACCGGCAAATCCGTTTCGTTGCAGTTCAGCGAGCCGCCTGCCCAGGTGACTCAGTGGACCGCCGTGAATCCGACGGCGCGAGACTTCCGGGATGCTTGCGCAATTCGCTATCAGCCCCTGCATATCACCCCTTCCACCCCGTTGCAGGCACAGGTGCATATGGAAACACCCGAGCAGGGCTGGGCTGCGACATTTCTAGAGGCGACCTTCGCCGATGGTTTTGTCGTCACCACACCGGTGCAAATCATGCCTGAGCACTACCCGACCGCTGCCCCTCCAGAGAACGGGCCCACGTGTAAAACCCTACCCGACCTGGCCAAGCGCTAAATCCAGCCCCCCCACTGCAACAAAAAGATCCCGACATTGGTGGTCACCGCCGCCATCAGCGTGGTGAGCACAATGATCGCCGCCGCCAGTTCATGATTGCCATTCGCTGCCCGGGCCATGACGAAACTGGCGGCGGCGGTCGGGCTGCCGAAGTACAGGAACAGAATCCCCAACTCCGCACCGCGAAAGCCCCAGAGCCACGCGCCCAGGGTCGCCAGGATTGGCAGGCCGAGCATCTTCAACAGACTTGAACTGAGCGCCATCGAGCCACTTTTTCGCATCGCCGCCAGTGACAGCGTGCCGCCGATGCAAATCAACGCCAACGGCAAGGTGGTTTGCGCCAGATACTGGCCGGACGTCTCCAGCCATCCCGGCAAGCTGATCTTGAAGTAAGCAAAGGGCGCGGCCGCAATCACGCTGATGATCAGCGGGTTACTGATCACGCTTTTGCAGATGCTCCATGGATCGGACTTGATTACCGGGCTGTACACCGCCAGCACAATGGTCGAGAGGGTGTTGTAGAACAGAATCACCAGCGCCGCCAGGATCGCCCCGAGGGATATCCCGTAGTCGCCGTACATGCTCGCGGCCAGTGCCAGGCCGATCACCCCGTTGTTACCGCGAAAAGCGCCCTGGGTGTAGATCCCCCGGTCTTCACGCGGGCACCTGAAGATCGCCCAGCCCCAGGCGATGGCAAAGCACACCAGGGTCGCGAGGGAGAAGTAGATCAGCAGGGCCGGTTGCAATGCGGCGTGCAAGTCGGCGTGCAGGATGCCCAGAAACAGCAGTGCCGGCATGGTGACGTTGAACACCAGGGACGAGGCGGTGTGAATGAAGTTGTCGTTGATCCAGTCGATGCGCTTGAGCAACACCCCCAGAAACAGCATGGCGAACACCGGTGCGGTGATGTTCAGGGTTTCGAGGAAAATTGCCAGCATGCCGGGGAGGACCTTGAGGTGGGCGTCGTTAGGAGGCTAATGATAAGCCACTGAGGACTCCGGCGCCTGCTAGATCGCCTTCGCGAGCAGGCTCGCTCCCACTGGAATTCATTCCACTGTGGGAGCGAGCCTGCTCGCGAAGAACGATAATGCGGTCTCAGGTAATCGGCGCCGGGTTGAACAACGTGATGTCGTTATGCAGCTTGTGCTTTTCAGCCCACGTCTGCTGCTTGCCACTGGCTACATCCAGGTAGTAGTGGAACAACTCCCAGCCAAGTTCCTCGATGGATGCGCGCCCGGTGGCAATACGCCCGGCGTCGATGTCGATCAGATCCGGCCAGCGCTGCGCCAGTTCGGTCCGGGTCGATACCTTCACCACCGGCGCCATGGCCAACCCGTAAGGCGTGCCGCGGCCCGTGGTAAACACGTGCAGGTTCATCCCCGCCGCCAACTGCAACGTGCCGCAGACAAAGTCACTGGCCGGGGTCGCGCAGAAAATCAGGCCTTTTTCCTTGAACCGTTCGCCTGGGCCGAGCACACCCGTGATGGCGCTGCTACCGGACTTGACGATCGAACCCAGGGACTTCTCGACAATGTTCGACAAACCGCCCTTCTTGTTGCCCGGCGTGGTGTTGGCGCTACGGTCCGCTTCGCCCTTGGCCAGGTAACGGTCGTACCAGTCCATTTCCCGTACCAGCTCCTGGGCAACTTCTTTGGTTTGCGCACGGGAGGTCAGCAGGTAGATCGCATCGCGCACTTCGGTGACTTCGGAAAACATCACCGTCGCACCCGCACGCAACAACAGGTCCGAGGCATAGCCCAGCGCCGGGTTGGCGGTAATCCCGGAAAACGCGTCGCTGCCGCCACACTGCATGCCCAGGATCAGCTCGGACGCGGGCACGGTTTCCCGGCGACGTTGATCGAGCTTCTTCAAACGGGTTTCAGCCAGCTCCATGATCTGCTCGATCATCTCGGTAAAACCGTGACTGGAATCCTGCAGGCGATACAACCACGGCTCGCTCAGATCCACCGAGGCATCGCCCTCGTGCATCACCTGCCCGGCCTGCAATTTTTCACAACCCAGGCTGATCACCAGCGCTTCGCCACCCAGGTTCGGGTTGCGCGCCAGGTTACGCACAGTGCGAATCGGGATGTAGGCGTCGGTGGCGGTGATCGCCACGCCACAGCCATAGCTGTGGGTCAGCGCCACCACGTCATCGACGTGCGGGTACTTGGGCAGAAGCTCTTCCTTGATGCGCTTGACCGCGTGATCCAGCACGCCGGTGACGCATTGCACCGTAGTGGTGATACCCAGAATGTTGCGCGTGCCGACGGTGCCGTCGGCGTTGCGATAACCCTCGAAGGTGAAGCCTTCAAGCGGTGCCTGCGCGGCCGGCACCTCGGTGGACAGCGGCAGGCTGTCCAGCGGCGGCGCGGTCGGCATGCGCAATTGATCTTCCTTGACCCAACTGCCACGGGGAATCGGCTGCAGGGCGTAGCCGATGACCTGCCCGTAACGAATCACCTGGCCACCCTCGGGAATGTCCTCCAGGGTGACCTTGTGGCTCTGTGGCACGAAGTCGACGGTGACCAGGCCATCGGAAAACTCGGTGCCGGCCGGCACCCCCTGGTCATTGACCACGATCACCACGTTGTCTCGCTCGTGCAGGCGGATGTAGCGCGGCGAATCGGAATGTTCAATCAACTGCATGACGCCGCTCCTCAGGAATGCGCTTGAGACAATTTACCGGATGCTTCAGGACCGTTGACCGGCGGTTCCTTGAGCACCACACGCTTGATCGGACCGACGATCACCAGGTAGCTGAACACCGCGACCAGTGCGTTGCAACCGACAAACACCAGCGCCCATTTGAACGAACCAGTGGAACTGATGATGTAGCCAATGACGATCGGCGTGGTGATGGACGCCAGGTTGCCGAAGGTGTTGAACAGGCCACCGCTAAGACCGGCGATCTGCTTCGGTGAAGTATCGGACACCACCGCCCAACCCAAGGCACCCACGCCTTTGCCGAAGAATGCCAGCGCCATGAAGCCCACGACCATCCACTCAACGTCCACGTAGTTGCACGCGACGATGCTGCTGGAGACCAGCAGGCCGGCGATGATCGGCGCCTTGCGGGCGAAGGTCAGGGAATGGCCTTTGCGCAGCAGGTAATCGGAAATCACCCCGCCGAGCACACCGCCGATGAAGCCGCAGATCGCCGGCAACGAGGCGATGAAACCGGCCTTGAGGATGGTCATGCCGCGCTCTTGAACCAGGTACACCGGGAACCAGGTCAGGAAGAAGTAAGTGATGCCGTTGATGCAGTATTGGCCGAGGTATACGCCCAACATCATGCGATTGGTCAGCAACTGGCGGATGTAGTCCCACTTCGGACCGTCGCCCTTCTTGCCCTTGCCTTTGTCCTGGTCCATGTCAACCATGCCGCCGTTGTCGGCGATGTGCTTGAACTCGGCGTCGTTGATCATCGGGTGCTGGCGCGGGCTGTGGATAACCTTCAGCCAGATGCCCGAGAAAATGATGCCGATCACGCCCATGACGATGAACACGTGCTGCCAGCCGAAGCTGTAGACGATCCAGCCCATCAGCGGTGCGAACAACACCGTGGCAAAGTATTGCGCCGAGTTGAAGATCGCTGAAGCGGTGCCACGTTCAGCGGTCGGGAACCAGGCCGCGACGATTCGTGCGTTGCCGGGGAAGGATGGCGCTTCGGCCAGACCGACGAGAAAGCGAAGCATGAACAGCGCAACCACCGCCGTGGACATGCCGAACTCGCCGACATAACCCTGTAACACGGTGAACAGCGACCAGGTGAAGATGCTCAGTGCATAGATTTTTTTCGAACCGAAACGGTCCAGCAGCCAGCCACCGGGAATTTGCCCGGCCACGTAGGCCCAACCGAATGCGGAGAAGATATAGCCGAGGGTGACTGCGTCAATGCCCAGGTCTTTTTGCAGGCTGGAGCCGGCGATGGCAATGGTGGCGCGGTCGGCGTAGTTGATCGTGGTCACCAGAAACAGCATGAGCAGGATCAAATAGCGGACGTGAGTCGGCTTCTTGGTCGATTGCATGTAGATGTACTCCCACTGATTATTTTTATGCGGGTAATAACGTTACTGCCTGTAGGAACGGCCGGTCGACGCTCGATTGCTGGCGATCGCGTCGCCGCGGTGTAAATGACACCCCGCGGTGCCTGCATCGCCAGCAAGCCGGCTCCTACAAGGTATTGCGCTGTATCAGGAGCCGACGTAGGCCGTTTTTACGACCGTGTAGAACTCTTGGGCATAGCGACCTTGCTCACGTGATCCATAGGATGAACCTTTACGCCCGCCGAACGGAACGTGGTAATCCACGCCAGCGGTCGGCAGGTTGACCATCACCATCCCGGCCTGGGAGTGGCGCTTGAAGTGGTTGGCATACTTCAAGGAAGTGGTGGCGATGCCCGCCGACAGACCGAACTCGGTGTCGTTGGCCATGGCCAGTGCGGCTTCGTAATCGGCTACGCGAACGATGTTGGCCACCGGGCCGAAGATCTCTTCGCGGCTGATGCGCATCGAGGCTTGGCTGTCGGCAAACAGTGTTGGCGCGAGAAAGTAGCCTTCGGTGTCGCAGGTCACCAGGCCACCGCCACTGACCAGGCGCGCACCTTCGGACTGGCCGATGTCGATGTATTTCATGTCCTGTTCAAGCTGCGCTTGCGACACCACCGGACCGATGTCGATGCCGGATTTCAATGCGTGACCCACCTTGATCGATTTCATGCGCTCAGCCATGGCTTCGACGAACTGGTCGTGGATCCCGGCGGTGACGATGAAGCGACTCGATGCCGTGCAACGCTGGCCGGTGGAGTAGAACGCGCTCTGTACCGACAGCTCGACCGCTTGCTTGAGGTCGGCGTCGTCGAGAATGATCTGCGGGTTCTTGCCACCCATTTCCAGCTGCACCTTGGCCTGGCGCGACACGCAATTCACGGCGATCTGACGACCGACACCCACGGAACCGGTGAAGCTGATGCCGTCGACTTTCGGGCTGTTGACCAGTGCATCGCCAACCACACGACCGCTGCCCATCACCAGGTTGAAGACACCGGACGGGAAGCCTGCGCGGGAGATGATTTCCGCAAGCGCCCAGGCGCAGCCCGGCACCAGATCAGCCGGTTTCAACACCACGCAGTTGCCGTAGGCCAGGGCCGGAGCGATTTTCCAGGCTGGGATCGCTATCGGGAAGTTCCACGGTGTGATCAGGCCGACCACACCCAGGGCTTCGCGGGTGACTTCAACATTGACGCCCGGACGCACCGACGGCAGGTAGTCGCCGGACAGGCGCAGGCATTCACCGGCGAAGAACTTGAATATGTTGCCGGCGCGGGTCACTTCGCCGATGGCTTCGGGCAGGGTCTTGCCCTCTTCCCTGGCCAGCAGGGTGCCGAGTTCTTCGCGGCGGGCGAGGATCTCGTTACCGACTTTATCCAGGGAATCGTGACGGGCCTGAATGCCCGAAACCGACCACGCCGGGAATGCGGCACGGGCGGCGTCGATGGCGGCGTGGACCTGAGCCAGATCAGCCTTGGCGTAATCGCCGATGGCGTCGCTCAGTTCGGACGGGTTGATGTTGACCGAGTAATCGGCACCGGCGACCCATTCACCGTTGATGTAGTTGTCGTAGCGCTTTGTCACGAGTCGTTCTCCTCACGCAAAAAGCCGCTGATCGCTCAGCGGCTTCGGTTTGATCATTGTTATTGCGCGCCCTGCTTGTCGATCAGCGCGGCGAGCATTTCGTACTCTTCGCCGGTCAGATCGGTCAGCGGCGCACGCACTGGGCCCGCGTCATAACCGGCAATCTTGGCCCCGGCCTTGACGATGCTCACCGCGTAACCGGCTTTGCGGTTACGGATGTCCAGGTACGGCAGGAAGAAGTCGTCGATGATCTTGCCGACGGTGGCGTGATCTTCACGGGCGATGGCGTGGTAGAAATCCATCGCGGTTTTCGGGATGAAGTTGAACACCGCCGAGGAGTACACCGGTACGCCCAGCGCCTTATAGGCTGCGGCGTAGACTTCGGCGGTCGGCAGACCACCCAGGTAGCTGAAACGATCTCCGAGGCGGCGACGGATCGACACCATCAACTCGATATCACCCAGGCCATCCTTGTAGCCGATCAGGTTCGGGCAACGCTCGGCCAGACGTTCCAACAGCGGCGCGTTCAGGCGGCAGACGTTACGGTTGTAGACCACCACGCCGATATTGACCGACTTGCACACGGCTTCAACGTGAGCGGCAACGCCGTCCTGGCTGGCTTCGGTCAGATAGTGCGGCAGCAGCAGCAGGCCTTTGGCCCCCAGACGCTCGGCTTCCTGGGCGTATTCGATGGCCTGGCGGGTCGAACCGCCGACACCGGCGAGGATCGGCACGCTGGTGGCGCAGGTGTCGACGGCCGTCTTGATGATTTCCGAGTATTCGCTGGCCGCCAGGGAGAAGAACTCACCGGTGCCGCCCGCGGCGAACAAAGCCGAGGCGCCGTACGGGGCCAGCCACTCCAGGCGCTTGATATAGCCAGCGCGGTTGAAATCGCCCTGGGCATTGAAATCGGTGACCGGGAAAGACAGCAGACCGGAAGAGAGGATGGACTTCAGTTCTTGTGGATTCATTATTCGAACACCCTGGGTAGCGACGTTGTGTGAAAAACCGTTCAGCCTGCGCTGAAGTTGTAGGTCATCGTACAACTTAAAATACAATCGTCAACTGCATTTCATCGCCAGTGCAAATCCTGTGGGCAAGGGAACCACTGTACGCCACTGAAAACACCTTGAATCACGGGGCTTTCAGGTGCTTTAAGAAAAAATGGATGTGGATTATTTATAAGCCGCTCGTGTGGCACGAGGTCATACGTTGTCGTAATCCCTCTCTCGACAACTGAAAGAATCGAGGAAGCTGTGGTACGGACGCCATTCGTCGTGACTGATATTTCTAACAGTTACGGTCGAAGCGGCCATGGGAGATAAAACGCTCCACGGCCATCAACCTGTGGCCAGACTCGACCAGAAAGAGGCTCGCCATGACGCATCCAGTCCCCGGTCTTAAAGATCTCGCCACCAATGTCGTACTGCTGTCGAAGCTGAAAGGCGCACTGGCAATCAGCATCCCGAATTCGGCTGATATACAACTGGAGCACAATGTCCGTGCCATTTTGGGGGATGATGCCGAGGAACCGGACTGGACCGGTCCCTACGCCCAGTTCGCACGATGGAATGAGGAGTCCGGAGAGGTGGAAAGAGCGCAGGATTTTAGTACGGACGTATCCAAGGATGCGTTAGGGAAATGGGTGAACAAGTTCGTACAGCTACGCTACCAAAGCTGCAACGAGTCAGGTGATGTGACCAGCTCCTACCCTCTCGAGCTACGCATAGAGCCGTAACTCAAGCCGCCGGTTTCAACCGCGCTGCGCCTCAGCCTCTTCATGGGCATGACGCAACCGCTCGCGGCTGTTGGTCAGGTGCAAGCGCATGGCCGCACGCGCCGCATCGGAGTCCTGGCGGGCGATCGCGTCGTAGATCTCTTCGTGCTCGCGGCTCAGGCGATTCATGTAGTGCTGCTGGTCGTCATGGGCCAGTCGCGCGGAGTTGAGGCGAGTGCGCGGGATAATGCTGGTGCCCAGGTGAGTCATGATGTCGGTGAAGTAGCGGTTGCCGGTCGCCAGGGCAATCTGCAGGTGGAACTGGAAGTCCGAGGCCACGGCATCGCTGGCGTGGGAAACACTTTCATTGAGGGCATCCAGCGCCGCGCGCATCAGCGCCAACTGCTCGGGGCTGCGACGTTGCGCGGCCAGGCCGGCGGACTCCACTTCGAGGCTGATGCGCAGTTCCAGGATGGCCAGCACATCACGCAGGGTGACGACGGTCGCCGGGTCGATGCGAAAACCACTCGGGCTCGGGGTATCAAGCACGAAGGTGCCGATGCCGTGACGGGTTTCCACCTGACCGGCCGCCTGCAAACGGGAAATCGCCTCGCGCACCACCGTGCGGCTGACGCCATGGGCATCCATGATCGCCGACTCTGTGGGCAACTTGTCGCCACGCTTGAGGTGACCATCGCGGATCTGCTCGGACAGCACCGTCACCAGTTCCTGAGCGAGGCTGCGGCGCTTGCGAGGGAGGCGTGGTGAGGCGTTCGGGTTTTCCATGGTGAACATCTGTCTCGACAAATTCGGCTGCTGAAACCGCATCATAGCGCAACGCGGTTGTACGATCACCTACAGGGGGCGCGGTGCTTATGCGGTCACGGTCTGATCCACCAGATGGCCGTTCTCGATACGAACATGCCGTGGGTGGAACCGCTTGAGGCTGCTGCGATGCCCGACGCTGACGATACTAAGCCCTGGCAACTCATCGATCAGCGCCTGATACAGCGACGCTTCGTCTTCTTCATCCATCGCTGAAGTCGCTTCGTCCATGTACAGCCATTGCGGGGCGTAAAGCAGCGCACGGGCAAAGGCCAGGCGTTGCTGTTCACCCGGCGACAACATGCGCTGCCAGTGATTGGCTTCGTCGAGGCGCGCCACCAGGTGCGGCAGGCGGCAGGTTTCCAGGACGTGCACGTAGCGCTCATTCGGATAGGTATCGCCGGCCTGTGGATAACTCAGCGCCTCACGCAGTGTGCCGATCGGCAAGTAAGGTTTTTGCGGCAGGAACAGATAGCGCGCCGCTGGCAGGCGAATACTGCCGTGCCCCGCAGGCCACAGGTGCCCCATCGCCCGCAGCAAGGTCGACTTGCCGCTGCCTGAACGACCGCTGAGCATTACGCGCTCACCCTCTTGCACGGTCATGTCGCCATTGGTCAACAGGTGGCGACCGTCAGCCAGGTCGAGGCCGAGGTTGTGCACCTTCAAGGCTGATCCCGAGTTCTGCACGTCGATGGCCGGGGCGCGTTGCTCGTTGTCCGTCATCGCCTGACGGAAGCTGAGCAGACGATCGCAGGTGGCGCGCCATGAGGCGAGGCTCTGGTAGGCGGTAATAAACCAGCTGAAGCTGTCCTGGACATTGCCGAACGCCGAACTGATCTGCATCAGCTCGCCCAGTTCGATCTTGCCCGACAGGTAACGCGGCGCGGCAACCATGAAGGGAAAGATGATGGCCGCCTGCTCGTAACCGGACGTGAAGAAGGTCAGGCGCTTGGACACCTTCATGATGTCCCAGAAATTGTGCCAGACCATCGAGAAGCGATGGGTCAAGCGGCGGTTCTCGTTGGGCTCGCCGTTGTACAACGCGATGCTTTCAGCGTTCTCGCGAACCCGTACCATGGAAAAACGCAGGTCGGCTTCGAAGCGTTGCTGGCGGTTATTCAGGCCGATCAACCGGCGACCGATCAAATGCGTCAGCCAGCTACCTACCACCGCGTAGACCAGTACGCACCAGAACATATAGCCGGGAATGGTCACACCGAACACTTCGATGCTCCCCGAAACACCCCAGAGGATGATCGAGAACGACACCAGGCTGACGATATTGCGCAGCAGCCCAACGCCCAGGCTCAAGGTGTCGGAGGTAAAATTGTTGAGGTCTTCGGAAATGCGCTGGTCCGGGTTATCGGTGTAACCGCCCTGCTCCAGTTGGTAATAGTTCTTGTTGCTCAGCCAACGAGCGAAATGTTTTTCGGTGAGCCACGCCCGCCAGCGAATCGTCAGCATCTGTGTCAGGTAGAGCCGGTACACCGCACCGATAATCGCCACCGCGGCAATCGCGCAGAAATACAGGATCAGCCGCCAGAATGCCGCCTCGTCCTTTTGCTGCAAGGCATTGTAGAAATCCTTGTACCAGGTGTTGAACCACACCGAGATCCCCACCCCCATCAACGACAGCGCAATCACTGCGATCAGCAACGTCCAGGCCTTGACCTTTTCTTCACTGCGCCAGTAAGGCGTGATCATCGCCCAGACTTTTCGGAAAAACTGCCCGCGCACAACATCATTGACCGCGGAGTACTCAGCGTTCTGATTCATGGATAAGGCTCGATAAGAAAAAGTACATGCACGAACCGATCATAGATGATCGGTTCGGTTTGTCGCGAGGAGCGGCCCGCATTCGTTCAGCGCTGGTTCAGCGACGAACCGGGCGCTTCTGCAGTTTGCGCTGCAGCGTGCGGCGGTGCATGCCCAGGGCGCGGGCGGTGGCGGAGATGTTGCCTTCGTGCTCGGTCAACACGCGTTGGATGTGTTCCCACTGCAGGCGGTCCACGGACATCGGGTTTTCCGGCACCAGGCTGTCGAGGTCGGCGTGTTCGGACAACAGCGCGGCCAGCACGTCGTCGGCGTCGGCCGGTTTGCACAGGTAGTTGCAGGCGCCACGCTTGATCGCCTCCACGGCGGTGGCGATGCTCGAATAACCGGTGAGGATCACCACGCGCATTTCCGGGTCCATTTCCAGCAGCTTGGGCAGCAATACCAAACCGGAATCGCCATCCATTTTCAGGTCCAGGGCGGCATAGTCCGGCAGGTCGGCCTGGGCGATGGTCAGCCCCTCTTCAGCGGAACCGGCAGTGCTGACGCGGAAGCCACGGCGGGCCATGGCGCGGGCCATCACCCGGGTAAAGGTCGCGTCGTCGTCGACCAGCAGCAAATGCGGCAGTTCTTCGCCTTCGACTTGGATTTCGTCACTCATGTTGGTCTCCTCGGGCGCCGTGGGGCAGGCGCAGCTCGGTGAGCGTCTCATGACTGTAGAGTTTCACTGAGCCGCCGGCGCGTGTCACGCTGGCCTTGCTCAAAAACAGGCCCAGGCCGAAACCTTTGCCCTTGGTGGTAAAAAATGGCTTGCCGATCTGCTCGGCGATGGCCAGCGGCACACCGGCACCGTGGTCGCGGATGCTGATGGTCAAATCCTCTGCATTCCAGTCCAGGGTAACTTGCAGCCCCTCGGGACAGGCATCCGCCGCGTTGTTGAGCAAATTGAGCAACGCCTGGGTCAGGTCCGGCGGCGGCGCCATGCGCGGCACCGTGCCCTGGCCAAGGCGCTGGAAGCGATAACTGGCTTCCGGGCGCATCAGGTGCCAGCGATTGAGCGCTTCGTCGAGCCAGTCGGTGACGTCCTGCATCTCCACCGCCAGCCGGCGATTGGCTTCCGCCGCTCGAACAAGCTGCTGCAAGGTCTCTTTGCACAACTTGACCTGGTCCTGCAGCACCTTCAGGTCATCCTGCAGCATCGGGTCAGGATGGTCCTGTTGCATCTCCTTGAGCAACACGCTCATGGTTGCCAGCGGTGTACCCAGCTCATGGGCAGCGCCCGCCGCCTGGGTGGCGACTGCCAGCAGTTGCTGGTCGCGCAGGCCTTCTTCCCGGCGGATGGCCCGCAACTCTTCCTGGCGACGCAGCTCTTCGGCCATGCGCGCGGCGAAGAACGTGATGACTGCCGCCGCCAGGGCGAAGCTCAACCACATCCCGTACACCTGCAGGTTTTCCCGGGCGATCGGGAAGGTTTGCAGCGGATAGAAGCGTGCGAGCAGCAAGGTATACAGGGTCAAGGCGATGCCCGACAGAATCACCGAGTAACGCCATGGCAAGGTCACTGCCGCGATGGTCAGCGGCACCAGGTAATAAGAGACGAAGGGGTTGGTCGACCCCCCCGAGAAATACAGTAATGCGCTGTGGATAAACAGATCGCAGGCCAGTTGCACCGCGTATTCGAGCTCGGTGACCGGCCAAGTGGTGCGCAGCCGAATGGCCGTGAAAGCACACAGCAGCATCGAACAGCCGAGCGTCGCGGCCAGTTGGAACCAGGGCAGTGGCAGCAGTTCGAGCCAGTAGGCCAGGCCTACGGAACCGGCTTGAGCGGCCAGGACCAAGGTGCGGATAAACGTCAACCGCCAGAGATTCTGGCGCGTGGCGGAAGTAATTTGGACGGGGGCGAGCATGAGCTCTCCTGATGAGCGCTCCAGGCGGATCGACGGGAGTATAACCAAGCGCGGGGGCTGACAGGCGAAAGTGCGGCAAACGGCCACATGCAGGAGCGAGCACGCTCGCGATGATCGTCAACGATAACGCTGGGAATCTGGCACCCCGCGGTGCTCTCGGGTTCATCGCGAGCATGTTCGCTCCTACAGGGGGTGATGTACACCTGTATAGAAGTTGTAACTGTGCGAACCAGATCATCAACGCTAGAGTCTGATGGGTTCACGCAGGGACACAACCTGCGCACCCACTTAGGAGCCTTCATGCACACATTCCGCCGTAGCGCCGCCCTCCTCGCCCTGAGTGCCGGCACTCTCGCCGCCCTTCCGGCCCTGGCCGCCGACGAGCTTCATTACAACCAGATTTCCCTGCGCGCCGAAGTCAGCCAGGAAGTGGCTCGCGACCTGATGATCGTGACCCTCTACACCGAAGAGCAGAATACCGACCCGGCCAAACTTGCCGCGGACGTCAGCACCACCATGAACAAGGCCCTGGCTCAGGCCAAGCAGGTCAAGGACATCACCCTGCGTCAGGGCAGCCGCAACAGCTACCCGATCTACGACACCAAGGGTCAGAAGATCACTGGCTGGCGCGAACGCGCTGAACTGCGCCTGGAAAGCTCGGACTTCGCCGCACTGTCGAAGCTGACCGGCGAACTCCTCACCGACCTGAAAATGGGCGGCATGGACTTCGCCATCGCCACGCCAACCCGCAAAGCCAGCGAAGACGCCCTGCTCAAGGACGCCGTTAGCGCCTTCAAGGCCCGTGCCCAATTGGCCACCGACGCCCTGGGTGGCAAGGGCTACAAAATCGTCAACCTGAACCTCAACAGCAACGGTTATCCACAACCGTATATGCGCGGGCCGATGATGATGAAAGCCGCCAGCATGGATGCCGCTCCAGTGACGCCGGAAGTGGAAGCCGGCACCAGCCAGGTCAGCATGACGGCCGATGGCTCGATTGAAGTGCTGATGCCTTGATTCGATGACATGAATTACAAAAACGGCGATCACTCAACTGATCGCCGTTTTTTTTGCGCCCCCTGCAGGAACTGACGCAGTCTCGGGCGCGTTCGGGCGATCTTTTGATCTTGTTCTATGCTCTCAAGGACATTTCAGTGGCGACCGAAAGATCGCAGCCTGCGGCATCTCCTACAGAGATGTCGTACAAGCCGAAATGAAAAGTTGCACCTTGTACAACTCGCCCCTTGCGATCAGTACCCGTGCAACGATAACCACTTCGATTAACCGCCACACACCCCTCAAGGACGGGGTATAAATAGGTAACACCTTGCCCCACCCACGGGCACCCCAAGGCTTCAACGCACCAAAAAAGTGCGCCAGTTGCACTACAAAAAGGCCGCGCAAACGATCAAATGCGTCGAGTTTTATACAATTGCGACATTAAGGTACGTTCGTGCCACTGTTTAAGGCTTGTAGTCGCTCTGGATCTTGCATTGGGTATGGCCCCTGCATAAGTATCCGCAGGCACGACTCACGAGGTCGTCCTCAAAATCAAAAATGACAACAAATCATGAGGCCACCATGCTTAAACACGCGGTCATTCCGTTTTTAGTCGGCGCCAGCCTTTTGGCTAGTGCGCCGTTCGCTCAAGCTGCGACTAACCTGGTGTTCTGCTCCGAAGGGAGCCCGGCCGGTTTCGATCCAGGTCAATACACCACCGGAACCGACTTCGACGCCTCTGCCGAAACCATGTTCAACCGCCTGACCCAGTTCGAGCGCGGCGGCACCGCCGTAATTCCTGGCCTGGCGACCAGCTGGGACGTCTCCGATGACGGCCTGACGTATACCTTCCACCTGCGTGACGGTGTCAAGTTCCACACCACCCCGTATTTCAAGCCGACCCGCGAATTCAACGCCGACGACGTGCTGTTCACCTTTAATCGCATGATTAGCAAGGATGACCCGTTCCGCAAAGCGTACCCCACCGAATTCCCGTACTTCACCGACATGGGGATGGACACCAACATCACCAAGATCGATAAAGTCGACGACAAGACCGTCAAGTTCACCCTCAAGGACGTCGATGCCGCGTTCATCCAGAACATGGCCATGAGCTTCGCCTCGATCCAGTCCGCCGAATACGCCGCCCAGCTACTGAAAGAAGGCAAGGCCGCCGACATCAACCAGAAGCCGGTCGGCACTGGTCCGTTCGTGTTCAAGAGCTACCAGAAAGATTCCAACATCCGCTACACCGGGAACAAGGACTACTGGAAGCCGGACGACGTCAAGATCGACAACCTGATCTTCGCCATCACCACCGACCCGTCGGTACGTATCCAGAAACTGAAGAAAAACGAATGCCAGGTCACCCTGTTCCCTCGTCCAGCCGACCTGAAAGCGCTGCGCGAAGACAAGACCCTGAAGCTGCCTGACCAGGCTGGTTTCAACCTGGGCTACATCGCCTACAACGTGATGGACAAGGTCAAGGGCAGCAATGAGCCAAACCCGTTGGCCCAATTGAAAGTGCGCCAGGCACTGGACATGGCAGTCAACAAGCAACAGATCATCGACTCGGTGTACCAGGGCGCTGGCCAACTGGCCGTCAACGCCATGCCTCCGACCCAGTGGTCCTACGACACCACCATCAAGGATGCGCCGTACAATCCTGAGAAAGCCAAAGAGCTGCTCAAGGAAGCCGGCGTCAAGGACGGCACCGAAATCGTTCTCTGGGCCATGCCGGTACAGCGTCCGTATAACCCGAACGCCAAGCTGATGGCAGAAATGCTGCAGTCCGACTGGGCGAAGATCGGCCTCAAGGTCAAGATCCAGAGCTACGAATGGGGCGAGTACATCAAGCGCTCCAAAGGCGGCGAGAACCAGGCGATGCTGATTGGCTGGAGCGGTGACAATGGTGATCCGGACAACTGGCTGAACGTGCTGTTCGGTTGCGACTCGCTGGAAGGCAACAACTTCTCGAAATGGTGCTACAAGCCGTTTGACGACATCGTCAAGCAAGCCAAGCGCACTTCGGATCAAGGCAAGCGCACCGAACTGTACAAGCAGGCGCAACACATCCTTAAAGACCAGACGCCGATGACACCTATCGCTCACTCGACGGTGTTCCAACCCATGCGCGCCAATGTGCAGGACTTCAAGATCAGCCCGTTTGGCTTGAACTCCTTCTACGGCGTCAGCGTCAGCAAATAAGGTTTGGTAACGGCGACGTCCATGACGTCGCCGTTACTTTGCCGACCGAGAAAGCAGGAAATTACCTACATCCAAATCGCCCACTGACTACAGGCGGGTGCTAGGACGCGTCGTCTTTTCCCACAAGTCTTTCGGACTTTTCGTATTTACTGCCGGACCCACGGTGCCTACCGTCGGGATCTGACCAGCGAATGCGTGGGCCCTCGGTTTTCTTGCTGCACGCCATGACTGGAACCAGTGACCCTCCCCGTCTGCGCACGGGACGAAGGCTCATTGACACAACACTGAACAAGAGAGAGAGCGTCATGCGTCATACCTTGGTTTTATCCGCATTGCTGGGCACTGGCCTGTTGGCCGCCACGTCCATGAGTCAGGCTGCCTCCAACAGCCTGGTGTTCTGTTCCGAAGGCAGTCCCGCCGGTTTCGACACTGCGCAGTACACCACCGCGACCGACAACGACGCCGCCGAACCGCTGTACAACCGCCTGGCAGAGTTTGAAAAAGGCTCAACCAACGTCGTACCCGGCCTGGCCACCAGTTGGGATATTTCCGAAGACGGTCTCACGTACACCTTTCACCTGCGCCCAGAGGTGAAGTTTCATACAACCAAGTACTTCACACCGACCCGCGACTTCAACGCCGATGACGTGCTGTTCACGTTCAATCGCATGCTCGACCCGCAGCAACCTTTCCGTAAGGCTTACCCGACCGAATTCCCCTATTTCAACGGGATGAGCCTGAACAAAAACATCGCCAAGGTCGAAAAGACCGGGCCGCTGACCGTGGTCATGACGCTCAACAGCGTGGACGCCGCGTTCATCCAGAACATCGCCATGAGCTTCGCCGCGATCCTCTCCGCCGAGTACGCCGACAAGCTGCTCGCCGAAGGCAAGCCGAGCGACATCAACCAGAAGCCGATCGGCACCGGGCCGTTCGTGTTCAAGAGTTACCAGAAAGACTCGAACATCCGCTACACCGGTAACAAGCATTACTGGGACCCGAGCCGGGTCAAGCTCGATAACCTGATTTTCGCCATCAACACCGACGCTTCGGTGCGCGTGCAGAAACTCAAGGCCAATGAGTGCCAGATTACCCTGCACCCACGCCCTGCCGACGTCACCGCGCTGAAAAACGACCCCAAGCTGCAATTGATCGAAAAGCCCGGTTTCAACCTCGGCTACATCGCCTACAACGTCCGTCACAAGCCATTCGACCAGCTCGAAGTGCGCCAGGCGCTGGACATGGCGGTGAACAAGCAAGGCATTCTCAATGCCGTTTACCAAGGTGCAGGGCAACTGGCGGTCAACGCCATGCCGCCGACCCAATGGTCCTACGATGAGACGATCAAGGACGCTGCCTATAACCCGGAAAAAGCCAAGGAACTGCTCAAGGCTGCCGGCGTGAAGGAAGGTACCGAAATCACCCTGTGGGCCATGCCCGTACAGCGCCCCTACAACCCCAACGCCAAGCTGATGGCCGAAATGCTCCAGGCTGACTGGGCGAAGATCGGCCTCAAGGTCAAGATCGTCAGCTACGAATGGGGCGAGTACATCAAGCGCACCAAGAATGGCGAGCACGACATCAGCCTGATCGGCTGGACCGGTGACAACGGTGACCCGGACAATTGGCTCGGCACGCTGTACAGCTGCGATGCCATCGGCGGCAACAACTACTCCATGTGGTGTGATCCGGCTTACGACAAGCTGATCAAGCAGGCCAAGGTCGTGACTGACCGCGACCAACGCACCCTGCTCTACAAACAGGCGCAGCAGTACCTCAAGCAGCAGGTACCGATCACGCCGGTCGCACACTCGACGGTCAATCAGCCGTTGAGCGCCAAAATCGAAGGGTTCAAGGTCAGCCCTTTCGGTCGCAACGTTTTCTCGGGTGTCAGCATCGAAAAATAAAACCGTGTAGCTGAAAACGCTTGGGGGCGCATTGCGCCCTCCCGCAAGCGTATTGCCGTAATTCGCCAATTTGGCACCAGGCAAACGTTTGCAACGCGTCAATGAGTTCAAAAGCAAATAGCCGAACCACCAAAAAAGGCCGGCATTAATAATAGAAACCAAGGAGCTTCACCCATGAAACTGAGCAGCACCGCGCTACTGGCCCTGGCCATCAGCAGCATTACCGCCACGGCATACGCTGAAACCCAGAGCCAGGCGTACACCCCGGTGACCGTGAATGAGAAAAGTGCCCAGAGCGAAGCCACCGGCTTTCTCGAAGGCCAGTCGATCACCGGCACCACTCGCAACTGGTACGCCAACGAACAACTGAAGCGGGGCGCCAATTTCGCTTACAAGAAAAATGGTGTTTCAACGCCAACTGACCGCCGTATCAACTGGGTCCAGGGCACGATCCTCAAGTACAACTCGGGCTTCACCGAAGGCACCGTTGGCGTCAGCACTGAAGTGGCGGCCTACAACGCCATCGCCCTGGACCAGGACCGCAAGGACCTGGCGTCCAACAACGGCGGCGCACCGGGCACTCGCCCAGGCGCAGGCAACAACCGTACCCTGACCGAAGAAGGCGGCGACGCCGTTGGCCAGTGGAGCAAGTTGGGCCTGGCGAACGTCAAGGCACGTATTTCCAACACCACCCTGACCGCCGGTCGTCAGAACTTCAGCAGCCCGATGGTCGACGTCATCGGCAACCGTGCGCTGCCTTCGAGCTTCCAGGGTGTGGCGATCCACAGCGAAGAGCTGAACAACCTGGCGTTCGACCTGGCCACCTTCGATCGCAATTCACCGCGTACCGAACAAAGCCAGCGCAAATTCCGCACCGAATACGCCAATGGCATCGTTGAAACCGACCACGTCTACACCGGCGGTATCACCTACACCCCGTTCGCCAGCCTGACCACCAGCCTCTGGGCCACCCAGGCCGAAGACATCTGGAACCAGTACTATTTCGGCGCCACCCACGTACTGGGCGACAGCCAGGTACTGAGCCTGACCACCGGCCTGAACTACTACAAGACCCAGGAAGAAGGTAAGGCGCTGATCGGCGACATCGACAACGACACCTATTCCCTGTCGTTCGGCCTGACCCACCAGGCTCACAGCCTGACCTTCTCGTACCAGGAAGTGAACGGTAACGAGTACTTCGACTACCTGCACGAAACGAACGGCATCTACCTGGCCAACTCCCTGCTGTCGGACTTCAACGGCCCGAACGAGAAGTCGTTCCAGGTTGCCTACGGCTTGAACATGGCCGAATACGGCGTACCAGGCCTGAAGTTCAACATCTACCAGGCGCGCGGCTGGGGCATCGACGGCACCCACTACACCGGCAACAAAGGTGTGGCCGACAAAGGCTACGACGGCATCCAGTCGCAAGACGGCGAACACCATTACGAATACGGCATCGGTGCCACCTACGCTGTACAGAGCGGCCCGTTCAAGGCCACCACTATTCGTGGTACCTACACCGCGCACCGCGCCAGTGAAAACCAGGCTGATGGCAGCATCAACGAGTTCCGTCTGGTGACCACGGTTCCGTTCAACATTCTGTAAATACGCCAACCCGACGGCCGGCTCGTGACCAGTCGGCCGCCAGGTTTTCCAAACCAACCGATTGCAGAGGGTTCTTGATGAAAATGCTTCCCCTACGAGCGGCCATCGCGGCCGCGTTACTGAGTGTCGCTGTTGGCGTATCGGCCAAACCCCTGGTGGTTTGTACCGAAAACAGCCCCGAAGGCTTCGACATGGTCCAGTACACGACTGCAGTCACAGCCGATGCGGTGGCCGAGACCATCTTCAATCGCCTGGCGGACTTCAAGCCTGGCACCACTGATGTGATTCCGGCACTGGCCGAATCCTGGGACATCAGCGAAGACGGCCTGACCTACACCTTCCACCTGCGCCAAGGCGTCAAGTTTCACACCACCGAATACTTCAAGCCCACCCGCGACATGAATGCCGACGACGTGGTCTGGAGCTTCCAGCGTCAGCTGGACCCGAACCACCCGTGGCACAAACTGTCGAGCGTAGGCTTCCCGTACTTTGAAAGCATGGGCTTCAAGGAACTGCTGAAAAACGTCGAGAAGGTCGACGACAACACGGTCAAATTCACCCTGACCCGCCGCGAAGCGCCGTTCCTGGCCGACATCGCCATGGCGTTCTCCTCGATCTACTCCGCCGAGTATGCCGACCAACTGCTCAAGGCCGGCAAGACCGGTGAACTGAACAACAAGCCGATCGGCACCGGCCCGTTCGTCTTCCAGCGCTACAACAAGGACGCCCAGGTTCGCTTCAAGGCCAACCCGGACTACTTCCGTGGCAAGGCGCCGGCCGACTCGTTGATCTTCGCCATCGCCACCGACAACAACGTGCGCCTGCAAAAGCTCAAGGCCAACGAATGCCAGGTTGCGCTGTATCCAAAGCCGGATGACATTCCGAGCATCAAGAAAGACGCCAAGCTGAAGGTTGACGAACTGAATGCGATGACCGTCGCGTACATCGCCATCAACACCCAGCACAAATACCTGAGTGACGTGCGCGTACGTAAAGCCATCGACATCGCCTTCGACAAGGAAGCGGCCGTCAACGCGCTGTTCGGCAAAGGCAATGCGACCGCGGCAGTCAACCCGTTTCCGGACACCCTGCTGGGCTACAACCACGACATGAAGAACCCTGTCCGTGACCTGGACAAGGCCCGCGCCCTGCTCAAGGAAGCCGGCGTACCGGAAGGCACCACCTTCACCCTGTTCACCCGCAACGGCGGTGGTGCGACCAACCCCAACCCCATGCTCGGCGCGCAGATGATGCAAGCTGACCTGGCCAAGATCGGGATCAAGATCGACATCCGCGTCATGGAGTGGGGCGAAATGCTCAAGCGCGCGAAAAACGGCGAGCACGATATGGTTTCCGCCGGATGGGCGGGCGATAACGGCGACCCGGATAACTTCCTGACGCCTATGCTCAGTTGCGAGGCGGCGAAGAACGGCGAAAACTACGCACGCTGGTGCAATGAAAAATTCCAGGCCCTGATCGACCAGGCCCGTGAAAAAACCGACCCGGCCGAACGTGCAGCACTGTACGAACAGGCTCAGGTTATCTTTAACCAGGACCATGGCGCACACTAGAATGTTTACCGCAATGCGCAACAACGTAGAGGGCTACCACATTAGCCCCCTCACCACGAATAACTTCGCCACCACCCAGGTGAAGTAGATAAGAAACTCCCGGCATTCCTGACCCAGGCATGCCGGGCACGCCTAACCGGCTGATGAGGTACACCTTACGATGTTTAGTTTTATTGCCCGCCGACTGGGGTTACTGATCCCCACGTTCTTCGGCATCACCCTGCTGACTTTCGCGTTGATTCGCATGATCCCTGGCGACCCTGTGGAAGTCATGATGGGCGAACGCAGAGTCGACCCGGAAATGCACGCTCAGGCAATGGAACGCCTAGGTCTGAACAAACCCCTGTATGCCCAGTACCTGGATTACATCGGCAAACTGGCCCACGGCGATCTCGGGGAATCCCTGCGTACCCGTGAAAGCGTCTGGAACGAGTTCACCTCCCTATTTCCCGCGACCCTGGAACTGTCCATGGCCGCCCTGTTGTTCGCCGGTATCCTGGGCCTGCTGGCCGGGGTGATCGCGGCACTCAAGCGAGGGTCCCTGTTCGACCATGGGGTGATGGGTGTCTCCCTGGCGGGATACTCGATGCCGATCTTCTGGTGGGGCCTGATCCTGATCATGTTCTTCTCGGTCTCCCTGGGCTGGACCCCGGTGTCCGGGCGGATCGACCTGCTCTATGACATCGAGCCGCGAACCGGCTTCATGCTGATCGACACGCTGCTGGCCGATGACGTCGGCGCGTTCTTCGATGCCCTGCACCACCTGATCCTGCCGGCCATCGTGCTCGGCACCATCCCGCTGGCTGTTATCGCGCGGATGACCCGTTCGTCGATGCTCGAAGTGCTGCGTGAAGACTACATCCGTACCGCCAAGGCCAAGGGCCTGTCGCCGTCGCGCGTGGTGTTCGTGCACGGTCTGCGTAATGCGTTGATTCCGGTGCTGACCGTAGTCGGCCTGCAAGTCGGCACCCTGCTGGCGGGCGCGGTCCTGACCGAGACCATCTTCTCCTGGCCGGGCATCGGCAAATGGCTGATCGAAGCCATTGGCGCCCGGGACTACCCGGTCGTGCAAAACGGCATCCTGTTAATCGCCTGCCTGGTGATTCTGGTCAACTTCGTAGTGGACATCCTCTACGGCTTTGCCAACCCACGCATCCGTCATCAGCGCTGAGGTCAAACCCCATGAGCACTCCAACATCCTCAGTAGCCACCACCACGTCCGCCGTGGATCAAAGCCTGCTGTATCCGTCGCCGTACAAAGAATTCTGGCAAGCGTTTTCCAAGAACAAAGGTGCCGTCGCCGGCCTGATGTTCATGCTGCTGGTGATTTTCTGCGCCATCTTCGCCCCGTGGGTTGCACCCCATGACCCGAGCGAGCAGTACCGCGACTTCCTGCTCACCCCGCCAGCCTGGCTGGAAGGTGGGCAGATCCAGTTCTTGCTGGGTACCGATGAACTGGGCCGCGACCTGCTGTCGCGCCTGATCCAGGGTTCGCGCCTGTCGCTGCTGATCGGTTTGTCGTCAGTGGTGATGTCGCTGATCCCGGGGATCCTGCTGGGCCTGTTTGCCGGCTTTTTCCCCAAAGCGGTCGGCCCGACCATCATGCGCCTGATGGACATCATGCTGGCCCTGCCGTCCCTGCTGCTGGCCGTGGCGATCGTCGCCATCCTCGGCCCTGGCCTGATCAACACCGTGATCGCCATCGCCGTGGTGTCCCTGCCGTCCTATGTTCGCCTGACCCGCGCCGCGGTCATGGGCGAGTTGAACCGCGACTACGTGACCGCCGCGCGCCTGGCCGGTGCCGGCCTGCCGCGTCTGATGTTCGTCACCGTGCTGCCCAACTGCATGGCGCCGCTGATCGTTCAGGCGACCTTGAGTTTTTCGTCTGCGATTCTCGATGCCGCCGCCCTGGGCTTCCTCGGCCTTGGCGTACAACCGCCAACCCCTGAGTGGGGCACCATGCTGGCCTCGGCCCGCGACTACATCGAACGCGCCTGGTGGGTCGTCAGCCTGCCTGGCTTGACCATTTTGCTCAGCGTGCTGGCAATCAACTTGATGGGTGACGGCCTGCGCGATGCGCTGGACCCGAAACTCAAGAACGCCGCCTGAGGAGATTCCAATGTCACTGCTAGAAATCAAGAATCTCAACGTTCGCTTCGGCGACAAGAACGCTACGCCCGTGGTCGATGGCCTCGACCTGAAAGTCGACAAGGGCGAAGTGCTGGCCATCGTTGGCGAGTCGGGTTCGGGCAAGTCCGTGACCATGATGGCGCTGATGGGCCTGATCGAGCATCCAGGTATCGTCACCGCTGACTCGCTGAGCTTTGACGGCAAAGACATGCTCAAGCTCAACAATCGCCAGCGTCGGCAGATCGTCGGTAAAGACCTGTCCATGGTCTTCCAGGACCCGATGACCGCGCTGAACCCGAGCTACACCGTCGGTTTCCAGATCGAAGAAGTGCTGCGCCTGCACCTGAAAATGTCCGGCAAGCAAGCGCGCAAACGCGCCATCGAACTGCTGGAAAAAGTCGAAATCCCGGGCGCCGCCAGCCGTATGGACGCCTACCCGCATCAACTGTCGGGTGGCATGAGCCAGCGCGTTGCGATCGCCATGGCGATTGCCGGCGAACCGAAACTGCTGATCGCCGACGAACCGACCACCGCACTGGACGTGACAATCCAGGCGCAGATCATGGACCTGCTGCTGGCGTTGCAGAAAGAGCAGAACATGGGCCTGGTGCTGATCACCCACGACCTCGCGGTCGTGGCTGAAACCGCCCAGCGCGTGTGCGTGATGTACGCCGGCCAAGCGGTCGAAGTCGGCCAGGTGCCGCAACTGTTCGACATCCCGGCCCACCCGTACAGCGAAGCGCTGCTCAAGGCGATCCCAGAACACAGTCTGGGCGCCTCGCGCCTGTCGACCCTGCCGGGCATCGTCCCGGGTCGCTACGACCGTCCGCAAGGCTGCCTGCTCTCGCCGCGCTGCCCGTACGTGCAGGACAACTGCCGCGTGCAGCGTCCAGCCCTTGACCCGAAAAGCAACAGCCTCGCCCGCTGCTTCTACCCGCTGAACCAGGAGGTGGCGTAATGGCCGTCGTTCTTACCGCCCGCGACCTGACCCGTCACTACGAAGTGTCCCGTGGCCTGTTCAAGGGTCACGCCACCGTACGCGCCCTCAACGGTGTGTCGTTCGAGCTGGAAGCCGGCAAGACCCTCGCCGTCGTGGGTGAGTCGGGCTGCGGCAAATCCACCCTGGCCCGGGCCCTGACCCTGATCGAGGAACCGTCCTCCGGGTCCCTGAAAATCGCCGGCCAGGAAGTCGCCGGCGCCGACAAGGCCCAGCGCAAGCAACTGCGCAAAGACGTGCAGATGGTGTTCCAGAGCCCCTACGCGTCGCTGAACCCTCGGCAGAAAATCGGTGATCAACTGGCCGAGCCTTTGCTGATCAACACCAACCTGTCGGCCACCGAACGTCGCGAGAAAGTCCAGGCGATGATGAAACAGGTGGGCTTGCGCCCTGAGCATTACCAGCGTTATCCGCACATGTTCTCCGGCGGTCAGCGCCAGCGGATCGCCCTGGCTCGCGCCATGATGCTGCAACCGAAAGTGCTGGTGGCGGACGAACCGACCTCGGCGCTGGACGTGTCGATCCAGGCGCAGGTGCTGAACCTGTTCATGGATTTGCAGCAAGAGTTCAACACCGCCTACGTGTTCATCTCCCACAACCTGGCGGTGGTGCAACACGTCGCCGATGACGTGATGGTGATGTACCTCGGTCGCCCGGTAGAAATCGGTCCGAAAAACGACATCTACGAGCGTCCCCTGCACCCGTACACCCAGGCCTTGCTGTCGGCCACCCCAACCATTCACCCAGACCCCAGCAAGCCGAAGATCAAGATTGTCGGCGAGTTGCCCAACCCGTTGAACCCGCCGCCCGGCTGCGCCTTCCACAAGCGCTGCCCGTATGCGACTGAGCGTTGCAAAACCGAAGAGCCAGCCCTGCGCCCTCTCGATAATCGTCAGGTGGCTTGCCACTACGCCGAGCAGTTCGTGCACGGCGCGGCATAAAAATGTGGGAGCGGGCTTGCTCGCGAAAGCGGTCTATCAGTCGACAAAGATAGCGACTGACACGCTGCCTTCGCGAGCAAGCCCGCTCCCACAGGGATTTTGCTCGTTCATCCAACCCCTTCTATTTCGATTGCGCATTAATCGGGAGAGACGGGGTTTTCTTTTGTCTGCGATTTACGTCTGGCTGTCACCTTCTTCATCATCGGAGTCCGGCTCATCGGTGGTCGAGTCATCATCGTTGTCGGCACCACCCTGCCCCTTATCGCCCGGTTCCGATTCGGACTTGGCGATCATCAGATCACCATGGGTTCCCTGCCCGCTCGACGCCTGGGTTTCGTGATCCTCGCATTCGGCCCAGACCGCAGAGCTGCCGAGTGCCAGCATCAGCAAAACCTTCAACAGCAACACAATGCGTAGCAACCTGTTCATAGTCGAATCCATCCTTTTGCAGGTGAAATTTCTGTGCCTGGCTGGCGCTCTGTGAAATCTAGTTCCGATCAGCCGGGTTCTCCAGATAGGACGCTAACGGCTGGGCGGAAATGCCGTGGACAGGGAGAATGGTTGGCAATAAGCGTTATGCCGAAAAGATCAAACGATCGCAGCCTTCGGCAGCTCTCACGCAGAGCGTGGGAACGATTGGGTTCGCCAACAAAAAACCCCGCAGCTTTCGCAACGGGGTTTTCGGTGTTTCAAGTCAACGCTTAGTGGTGCTCACGCGTCGCACGGAATTTCACGTCCGGCCAGCGTTCTTCCATCAGTGCCAGGTTGACCCGGGTCGGCGCGAGGTAGGTCAGGTGACCACCGCCGTCCAGTGCCAGGTTTTCCACGGCCTTGTTGGAGAATTCCTCAAGCTTCTTCTTGTCGCTGCACTCGATCCAGCGCGCGGAGTACACGGTGATCGGCTCGTAGGAGCACTCGACCTTGTATTCCTCCTTCAAGCGGCTGGCGACCACGTCGAACTGCAGCACACCGACGGCGCCGAGGATGATGTCGTTGCTGCGCTCCGGGAAGAAAACCTGGGTCGCACCTTCTTCGGCCAATTGTTGCAGGCCCTGGCGCAGTTGCTTGGATTTCAGCGGGTCCTTGAGGCGTACGCGGCGGAACAGTTCCGGGGCGAAGTGCGGGATGCCGGTAAAGCCCAGGACTTCGCCTTCGGTGAAGGTATCGCCGATCTGGATGGTGCCGTGGTTGTGCAAACCGATGATGTCACCGGCAAACGCTTCTTCCAGTTGCTCACGCTCGGAGGAGAAGAACGTCAGCGCATCGCCGATCCGCACGTCCTTGCCGGTGCGCACGTGGCGCATCTTCATGCCTTTTTCGTACTTGCCGGAGCAGATACGCATGAAGGCGATACGGTCGCGGTGTTTCGGGTCCATGTTCGCCTGGATCTTGAAGATGAAGCCCGAGAACTTCTCTTCCACCGGCTCCACGGTACGCTCGTTGGCCACTCGTGCCAGCGGGCGCGGCGCCCAATCAACGACGGCGTCGAGAACGTGATCGACACCGAAGTTACCCAATGCAGTACCGAAGAACACCGGGGTCAGTTGACCGTCGAGGAATTCCTGCTGGTTGAACTCGTGGCAGGCGCCCTGCACCAGTTCCAGTTGCTCGATGAAGCGCTCGTACTCGTCACCCAAGTGGGCGCGGGCTTCATCTGAATCGAGCTTCTCGATGATCTTGGTTTCGGTGCGTTCGTGACCGTGACCGGCGGTGTAGACAATGATGTAGTCGTCGGCGAGGTGGTACACGCCCTTGAAGTCACGGTAGCAGCCGATCGGCCAGGTGATCGGCGCAGCCTTGATCTTGAGGACCGCTTCGATTTCGTCGAGCAGTTCAATCGGGTCGCGAATGTCACGGTCGAGTTTGTTGATGAAGCTGACGATCGGCGTGTCACGCAGACGGCAGACGTCCATCAGGGCGATGGTCCGTGGCTCAACGCCCTTGCCGCCGTCGAGGACCATCAAGGCCGAGTCCACTGCCGTCAGGGTGCGGTAGGTGTCTTCGGAGAAGTCTTCGTGGCCCGGGGTGTCGAGCAGGTTGATCATGTGCTCGCGATACGGGAACTGCATGACCGACGTGGTAATGGAAATACCACGTTGCTTTTCCATTTCCATCCAGTCGGAGGTGGCATGGCGGTCGGACTTACGAGATTTCACCGTACCGGCTACCGCAATCGCCTTGCCCATCAGCAAGAGCTTCTCGGTGATGGTGGTCTTACCGGCATCGGGGTGGGAAATGATGGCAAACGTGCGTCTGGCGTTGACTTCATTGACAATTTTACTATCGGACATCGCTAAAAATCTCGATTGTGTACGCTAATATGTACACAGTTAAAAAGTACCTTTGGCCGATTGCAAAGGCCAACACAGAGAACCGCGCATTGTAACAAATGGCGACCAGGAGTGCCCGGTTCGATGGTCCTCTACCCGGAACGCGTAGAGTCAACACGCTCTCTTTGTGCTCGCATCCCTCTCAACCCTCCAGGACACGACGAGCCAAATGCCCCAACCCAGACTTGAGCATCCAACAGGTTGCGAAATTGCACGCTATTGATTAAGCGTCGCTCCGAGCACCTATTTGCACTCGTCTCGACCGTCATTTTTGTGACTCGTTGGCAGGCTAAGGTCAGCAAAGGCAACCGATTGTCTAAGCGATAGCTAATGAGTAGCTATGCTTCCTTCTATTGCCGCGATGGCGTTAACACCCCATTTGGGGTCTATTAAGTGCTGGGACTCATATGGCAGACATATCGTTATCCGACCCCGATCACTCGGAGCTTATTTTGCTGTACGACGCGAGCGTTTCAGAAATTGCGGGATTTAAGCAGCAACAATGGGCCGTGACGTACTACACGCTCATTGTCCAAGCCGCGTTAGTTGCCGCTGGTCAAATCATCGGCACCCCGCTACATGACAGTGAACGATTTATTCTCTGCGCAGGGGCTGCGCTCAGCGTCGGCCTAGGCCTTACTGCTCTTCGAGCCCTGCAAATTTCCGTAAAAGCGCGTCGTGAGCGGCTTCGCCGAGTCAGGGAATCGTTCGGTGAGGCATTCAAGACTGCCTGGGCCGCGAGCAAGGAGAACGATCCAGTGCCTTGCATTCTCGTCATTGCACAAGCCACTGGGGCTCTTGTAGTAGGATGGCTCATTGTCGCGTGGCTATGAGCCCGCACAATGGGTCGCGAAGCACACCTTCCATGTGGTTCAGAGACTAATTTAAAATAACCCGCTGCTGCATAAGCTCACCTCTTTCTACGACTACCTCTCGCGCACATATGTCTCCCACGTCGTCATGGGTATACGCCGTCAGATAAAAGTGCGATTCAGAGCATTTCTATGGCTCGACTCTTTGAGGAGATGATCGAGTCGCACCAAGCCTTCTCACATAGCTGCTACGTCGGCTTGTACAAAAACCCAGTTGTCGAGGACTTCGCTGACAAAGACTTCAATAAATTCGCGGCACCAAAATCAGTACACATTGATCCTGCTCTAGTCGAAGTTTCGATCTCGCGTGCTGGCGATGCATCGAGACGGTGGGAGGACTTTGCGGATAAACGAGTCGCTCACCGTGACAAGAGAGATCCTAAAGAATTACCCACGTAAAATGAGATAGATGCATGCATTGATCTTCTTGACCAACTGTACAGACATTACTTCTTGCTTTTTCACGCCTCTAACAGTAATTATCAAAGCGTAATTAGTGAAACTTAGCCTCGCTCAGGGACACACTGACGCGTGCTCTTCCCCTTAATCGTTATGTTTCAACAGGCACACATGCTAATACCCATTAAATGACTTATCCGTAAAATATAATTTATTTTACGACTTGAATTGGAGTGGCCAGCCCTCACTCCACCGCTTATTCAAGCTCATTGAAAATCGCTCTCTTTCAGTAAAGTTGCAATTTTCAGAGCTCAACATATCTACATCGCTACAAACGGACCACAAAATTTCCGCCCCCTAGTCCATTACCTTTCTCTAACATACAAGCCCCCTTGCCTTCCTGCCACGGTCTTACTATGATTTGCAACTGATCTGTCCAACCCAGGCTACCAAAGTAATTGTTAGTAGTTTTGTTAATTTTTTAATTTTTCGGAGGACTCTTATGCGTTTCAAAATACTTCTGCCTTCGTTGCTCACCTTCTTATTCACGCTATCCATCAGTAATATTGCTTTTGCCGCTTGTACCGCGCCGAATGGTGTGGCGGGCAGCCTGGATTATGATGATGCGACAAAGACTCGTAAAATTTGCGATGGCACAAACTGGAAAGTTCTGGAGGAAGTTGATTACTCCACCACCGGAGCAAGACAGCGTCTGCAGGTTGCGAACGACGCGGGAACCTGCACATCGCTAAAAACCGGGCGGCTGCGCTATGACGGCACGGCGACATGGGAATATTGCAATGGGAGTGCCTGGGTCCCTTTTGAGTCGGCGGGGTGCACCGGCCCCGCGAGTTGCCCTGCAGTTGGTGATGTATGCACCGACGGCAGCGTCTTCGCCGGATGCCCGTCACCCGGCTATCAGGCCACCTTTGTCACGCGCTGCGATGCGGGGCAGACATGGAACGGTACGACCTGCACGGGGACAAGATCTACATTTGCGTGGAACAATGGCAACTCCACGGGCTATACGACAACAAATGTGACCGGGTTCGATGGAGAGGTCAACACCGCCGCACTGGTTGCCGCCGATTCCAACAGCGGAGTGGGTGGCGTGCAGCCGCATTTGGCTGCTGCTTATTGTAATTCTTTGAGTATTCACGGCCAAACAGACTGGTTTTTACCCAGCATCAGTGAAATCCACATGATCTGGGTCAATGCCACTGCTATAGGATTTCTTGGCACCGGTAATTTTCAAGTATCGAATGAGCTCGATAACACCGATTCTTGGTATCAGACCATTCCCGCTGGTGGCCAGCGCTCCTTCACAAAAGACACCAACACGCGTTACATCCGTTGCGCCCGGCGTTAGTTACACAGAATTAAGGGAGCAATCGGCCTCTTAACAAAGAGATGCTCTTGGATATTAGGAGTGAACTTTAACAGACCAGATTTTGGAAAAAATTTGAGTCGCAGTTTATTCTTCTGAGAAAACGTCATCTCTCTCGGTCATGCTCATCGCTCTTGCGATGAGGCGGTGAGATAACCGGCTTAGCTTGCTCCAAGCTCCCGCTTTCCACCCGCTCTTTATTGCCTTTACGAGATGCCTCTGCTGCTCGTTCAAACGCAGCCATAAGATCAGGGGCATCAGTGACCTGCCCATTCTTTGCCTTCTCAAAAGCTGCCAGCACATCAGGGGCAGCTCTCTTTGGTGGCGAATGCTCGCGATCAACGATTTCAACCAGCGACGGCATTACGCCATCCCCGCCGCGTGCCCTGACACGCTGATCTCGCTTGTTATCCCGCATGAATGCGGCCAGCTCTCGTTTCTCCACTTTTTCAAGGGATGCTGCCTTGCGTTCAATGCTGAGTGCCTGAAGCTTGAGACGGAATTCAAATGCCTTTACATCCTGCGTCTGCTGCGTCTTCATTTGTGCCTGCTGATCAAGGTGGGTGCGGATGCGTTTGGCATCTTGATAATGGTGCAATTTCTGGCGGAAGAAATTGACCCCGCTGACCCTGCCCAAGAATTCAGACAAGCCCGTGGGTCGGTTTTGATACCGCTCCAGGCGAACGGTTTTCATCATGGCAAGGTGGCCTGTACGCAGTTTGTCACGCTCTGCCCTGTGCTTTGTCTGCTGCGCAAGACGTTGGCAATGCTGCCGGTGCTTGAGTGCTTCGCGCTCCTGCTCTATGCCGCGCCGCCGCTCCATCTGGCCGTGCTTCAGTTCGACAAGCTGGTCGGCGTAGTCATCTTCCCTAACGGTTCGCTCAATCAGCTTGCGGTGCACCAAAACAAGCTTTTCAGCCTCCTGGACGGTCGGCAGTGATTCACACGGGAACTCTTTCTCAAGAAACTCACGGATGTCCTTTGTGCGGATGGACTTATCATCGATGAGCTTTGGCAGCGCGTTCACGTTGCCGTAAAGGTCGACCAGAACATAGGGACGGTTTCCGGTGGCCAGCATGTAGCCCCGCTCGGCGAGTGCATGCACAAACGACCGTGCATCGTCACTCTGCTGCCAGGCTTCCGTAACCTGCCGCTTATGGTCTTCTTTGGAGAGCCCAGTCTGCTGTAGCTGCGCCTGCTCGTAGAGGGAGATCTGCCCGACCTTTCTGGACTTTTCATACCCTGCGGGAAGCTCCAATTTGTGATCACGGGCGAAGCCCCGCGTCACCCGCATCAGCTTGTCCCGGTCAAAGGCCAGATGGACAGCTTTCTGTTTATCAGCATCAATCCGTGACCAGACCACATGGCAGTGCTCACGACCATCTTTGATATGGAACACCACGGCGCGGGGTTGAGCGCCTAACCCCAGGGCGTCCTCGGTGCGCCGGATATAGTCCAGGTACTGATCGCGCGTCAGCGGCCCCTGCGCGGGATCAGGGTTGATCGACAGGCTATAGAGATACTTATCGCATCGGGTCAGGGCATCGGCCTGTACCTGCCACTCTTTGAACGCACCGTGCAAATCCCCGGCAATGGCTCCTCGCAGATCAGCCACCTCGGCCAGCTCATTGTCGTAGGCATTCAGAAGGTGAGTGGCGAGGTCTTGGCCGCTTCCCCGCTGTGATGAAAAAGGGATCATGGGTCCCTCCCCAAGGCCAGCATGAGATAGCTCCTGATTTCAGCGAGATCGTCCCGGCATTCCTGAAGAATTAGGCTGGGACCGCTATCACTGGATGAGCGGCCGACTTGCTCCAGCCGGTCGTTAATGCGGGCCGCTTGCGAAAGCAGCATGGCGATCATCTTCTGATCCAGCGGAGAAACGCGTTTAGATCGGGGAGCAGTCCTGCCGAAAATGGCGTCGGTGATATAGCCGTTAATGGACTGACCAGAGTTCTGCACCCGCGCGTGAAACTCATCGCGCAACCTTTCGGGTGGGCGGTAAGAGATAGGCGCATCGCGTTTTTTCTTTGATCTGGTCATGCCGCCAACATAGCTGCTTCTAAAAAGCCGTCGCCTCCTGGTTTCCTCTCGTCTTCAGCACCGCGCAGTGGTCGATGGAATTCCAAAGGGAGAGCTGAAATCTCTCTTTGGTCGGTACCGGGCCAAAACCCGGTCGTGGGTCCAGGGATGCGAAAGTCCCTGGTCGTGGGTTGCAAGGGGCGATGAAGTAGCCCTTTGCTCGATGGGTTCAGGGAGAGCCGAAGTCTCCCTGATCGTGTGCAACGGCGAAACGTTGCGTCTAATCCCTTAGCAAAAATGTTCCCTAGAACATTTGCG
>LNAP01000651.1_pt1 | contig 38255 bp, 37 predicted proteins | sample 602601 | NCBI WGS metagenome assembly LNAP01 (sample SAMN02440304, study PRJNA202911) | soil metagenome | biome: Subtropical and temperate rainforests or woodlands; isolation source: soil samples (1 kg each in a 20% v/v slurry with milli Q water) were... ... | reverse complement strand
CGAAGCCGGGGGCCGCTGGCGCGCAGCCGGTCAAGGGCTTGACCGGCCTCGCGGCGGAGCCGGGCGAGCTCACGCTCGCGCCCGGCGGCAAACAGTCCTTGAGCGTGTACGCCGTGCTCAAGGACAAAAAGCAGGACATCACCGGAGCAAGCGGTGTGTCCTATAGTTCCAGCGCTCCGGACCTCGTCGCCATCGGCGCCGACGGTACCTTGAGCGCTGCGGCTTCCGCCGCGACGGGCAGCGCCGTCACGGTCACGTTAAGCTACCAAGGACAGAAGACGGATGTCCTTGTCACGATCAAGACTACGCTCGAGGATACCGTGAAGACGAATGCCGACGGCATCGCCGTCGTCACCAATCCGAAGGACACCGCGGTCGTCGTCAACAAAAACAGGGCGCTCCCCTCCGACTACACGCCCAGCGATCTTGTGTATCCGAACGTTCCATTCACGTTTAAAGACAAAATCGAAAAGCGCATGCTGCGCGCGGAAGCAGCGAAAGCTCTGGAGAAGCTGTTCGCGCAAGCGGAGAAAGACCATATCAAGCTGTCCGGCGTCTCCGCCTACCGCTCTTATGCGACCCAGAAGGCCATCTACGCAGGCAACTTGAAGACACAGGGGGAGAAGGAAGCCTCTATGTACAGCGCAAAGCCCGGCAACAGCGAGCATCAAACGGGCCTCGCCATCGATGTCTCGAGCCCAAGCGTCAAATATACGCTGGAGGCATCCTTCGGCGATACGACGGAAGGCAAATGGCTCTCCAGGCACGCTGCCGACTTCGGCTTTATCATTCGATATCCCAAAGGTAAGGAATCCGTCACCGGCTATAACTACGAGCCTTGGCATATCCGATATGTCGGTCTGGATATGGCCAAAGACATCTCCGCAGCCGGCCTGACCCTGGAGGAATATTTCCAAGACGCCGTCTCTGTAAACGCCAAAAAATAACGTTTGCGCGCAGGAAGTGACGGGATATGAAATTCGTACACGGAAAAAACCCATACAGAGCTTTCCAGGCAGCTTGTCATATCCTTAAGCAGCGAAGGGGCTATCCCTCAGGTCTTTTCAGACCTTCGGGCCAGCCCCTTCCGTATGGAAACGCTGCTTACAGCGTTTTGTCTCCAGGCTTCCAGTTAGCCGGACAGAGACCGCCTGCTTGAAGAGCCTGTAGAATCCGCAGCGTTTCGTCTACACTGCGTCCCACATTCATGTCGGTGACTACCTGGTATCGAAGGATGCCTTCCGGATCGATGATGAACAGCCCGCGATGAGCGGCTCCGGTCGCATCATCCAGAACGCCATAGGCTCTGGCTGTTTCCTTGTAGAAATCGCTCACGAGCGGAAAATTCACCGCCCCGATCCCATTTTGCTCGCGTGGGGTTTGAGTCCAAGCTCTATGCGTATAAACGCTGTCCACCGACCCTCCCACAATCTCGCAATCGAGCTCTTGGAACTGCTCGTAAGCATCGCTGAACGCCGTAATTTCGGTAGGGCAAACAAACGTAAAATCGAACGGCCAGAAAAAGAACACTAACCATTTTCCGCGATAGTCTTCTAAAGAAATGGTTTCCTCAAGTGTTTCCATGTTTTTCGTCGAAAGCAGCTTGAAGGAAGGGGCGGGCAGGCCGATTTTAGCAAAAGCAGGCGCTTGAACTGTCGTTTCTGTTAAAGTAGCTTGTGTCATAGCAGGTTTCTCCTCCCGATTTCTTTATTTATTTAAGCTTGAACTTCAGCTAACGCTTTTTTCAAACGGGTAACGTTCATTCCAAGAATCTTATGCTCGCCTATGACGGTAACCGGCAAGGACATCATTCCCATGTTGTGAAGCTCTTCGCCGTAAGCGTCGTTAAGATCGATGTTGCGTTCCTCGTAGGCGACGTTTTGCTCGGTTAAATATTTTTTCAGTTGTGCGCAATAAGGACAGTTTGTGCTTGAATAAACAATGACGTCGGACATTTCTCTCATTCTCCTTCTATAATGGTTTGTTAGATATGGCTGGCGGTTTACTTGTATTGTGGTATTAGCTGTGCCCGTTTGTTGATAAATTTATCCACGGCCATCGCCGCAATGGCTCCATCTGCTGCAGCGACTACCGCTTGCTTCACCGGAGAGCGCCTTACCTCGCCGGCTCCAAAAACACCCGGCACCGGGGATTGCATGAAGCTGTCCAGTTCCATAAAACCCTCGGAATCCAGAGGAACCTGACCCTCCAGGAAATCCGTACCCGGCTTGCTGCCTGACAAGAAGATGAACACGCCGTCTACTTGCAGAACCTCCTCGGCGCCTGCAGCCGTGCGGATTTTCAATCCTGTAACATGGTTCTCACCCACGACCTCCAGAGCCCTTGTTTTGTAAAGCAGCTCAGCCTTTGAAATCTCCACCGGATGATCTACGCCTTGCAGCTGGGGCCTGGGGATCACGAAATGGATCTTGTCCACGAACTTGCTCAGCGCCATGACTTCATCCAGCGCTTCCTCGGAATCGCCAACGACGGCAACCGTCTTCCCTTCGAAAAAAGCTCCATCGCAAGTAGCGCATGTGCTCACCCCGCGACCGAGAAAATCCTCTTCTCCCGGAAGCATCCGATTGCGACCTTTAGATCCGGTGGCAATGACGATGGATTTCCCTTCATACATGCCGTCGGCGGTAAAAACATATTTCGTTTCGCCTTCCACATCAGCGGCAGTAATCGTCGTTTGGATGAACTCCGCCCCGAAGCTTTGAGCTTGGCCGCGCATTTTATCGAGCAGTTCTTTACCGGTAAGATCGCCTTCCACACCCGGGTAATTAGCGATCTTATGGGTCAGCGCAAGCGCGCCGGTATTCGGGGCTTTATCAATGACGAGCGTCTTTAAATTACTTCTGGCCGTATAGATTGCCGCTGACGCCCCGGCAGGACCTGCTCCGATGATGATCACATCGTACATCTGGATTCACCCCTTCCTCCGTTGATACTGTGACTGAGAATCGTTATCACATATTAATTATTATAATCAAAATTAATCTATAGTCAATAGTTTATTAGAATTAATATAAATAAGATTGCAATATAGATCTTTACGCACAAAAACCTGGCGGCAGAGCATCGCCAGGCCTTGAATATTTCATACAAAATATTTAAAATTTTGAAGTTTATACTATTGATTTAATGAAGATTAATCTTTAAAAAAAAGGTATAATCGAAAATAGTATGTTAATCAGGAGTTGAATGTATGCGAAAAATTCCCGTTACACGAGACGGAAGAAAAGGGTCAGAAATATTGCTCATTCCTTCCGACAATGTAATTAAATTAGAGAGCATCCGGGATAAAGAATTAATCGTTCATACGCTCGACGATTTATACTACTACTCCTCCTCTCTCGTCGGATTTGAAGAATGGCTGTATGAGGACGGTTTCCGTCTCATCGACCAGAACAACATCGTAAATATGAATTATGTGACTGAGTACGATGCCGGGAAAGGCCTTGTTTATTTGGGAAACGAGCATAATAGACAAGTAAAGACGGCCTCCGCCGCCAGAATTCATAAAGAGCATATCATCAATGTAATCGAAATGATGAAAATCGCCAATCACGAGAAAGAAAAAGGCTTTCCCCGGGGCAGCGAGTCGGATGAATTGCTGAGCACTTTTATTGCCCAAACGGATGATCACCGCTTTATTCGCTCTTATGCCATGATTCAGGCTCTCTATGAGCGCGCGCGCGTGGAACGGAGATTGGAGGAGAGCGAGCAGCGGTACAAATCCCTTTTTGAAAATAATCCGGACGCCATTTGCTCCTTCGACCTTAAAAGCCGCTTCATCAGCGTAAACCCTGCCACGGAGACGATTACCGGATACACGTCGGAGGAGCTGCTTCACAAATCGATACGTCATTTTATTTTGCCCGAGGATCAGGCGGTTTGGAATCAGCACTTCGAAGGCGCTTTGCGCGGGGACACGCAGAATTACCAAATCATGTTTCTTCATAAATGCGGAAAGCTCGTCACACTCAATGTGATCAATGTGCCGATTGTGGTTAATAATGAAATCGCCGGAGTGTACGCGATCAGCAAAGATATGACCGAGGAGAAACGCGCGGAGGAAATGCTCATCAAATCCGAGAAGCTCTCCATTGTCGGGCAGCTGGCAGCCGGTGTGGCCCATGAAATCCGAAACCCGCTCACATCGCTGAAGGGCTTTGTCCAGCTGCTGAAAAGCCGGGTGAACGATTATAACTCTTACTTCGATATTATGCTGTCGGAGCTCGAGCGCATCAACTTCATCGTCAGCGAATTCTTGGTTATCGCTAAGCCGCAGGCCGTGCATTTTCAAACGAAGAATGTTACGGAAATTCTGGAAAATACGATTGCGCTCATCAATACCCAGGCTATTATGACCAATGTAGAGATTCATTGTAAGATCGATTCGATGCTTCCTCCAATTCGCTGCGACGAGAACCAGATCAAGCAGGTATTCATCAACGTGCTGAACAATTCGATTGAAGCCATGCCGGATGGCGGCGACATCGAAATTGAGGCCACGCTGCTTGATAACGGCGAGCTGAGACTGCGCTTCATCGATTATGGGATAGGCATTCCCGAAGAACGCATCCCCCGCCTGGGCGAGCCCTTTTATACGACCAAGGAAAAAGGCACCGGCCTTGGATTGATGGTTAGCAATAAAATCATCGAGAACCATAAAGGGCAGCTTTTTATTCAAAGTGAGCTTGGCAAAGGAACTACTGTCGATATTCTCCTCCCCCCGGCAAAGCCGGATACGCAGGAATCATAACGAATCCACCGATCATTGAAAGGGCTATCCCGCATGCAGATCGCTCTGCTTGAAGGATAGCCCTGTTTAGATGAAATTTCTTTGAAAAACTGCAGGGAACGGATCGGCTTAACCCATGCTCTAGCGGTTTAAAAGGCTTCCCACATACCGCATCAGCTCGTTGGCGCAAACGGAGCAATACCCGTGCTCATCGATCAATTGCTTCGTCACGTCGTTGATTTTCTTCAACTGCTTTTCGTCCGGCGTTTTCGTCGAGGTAGTAATTTTGACGATATCCTTCAGATCGGTAAAAAGCTTCTTCTCGATCGCTTCCCGCAAACGTTCATGGCTGCTGTAGTCGAATTTCCTGCCCTTGCGGGAATAGGAGGAGATGCGAATCAGAATCTCTTCGCGGAACGCTTTTTTGGCATTTTCGGAAATGCCGATTTGCTCCTCGATAGATCGCATCAAGCGCTCATCCGGGTCCATTTCCTCGCCGGTTAGCGGGTCCTTGATTTTTCCCCAATTGCAGTATGCCTCGATATTATCCAGATAGTTGTCGAACAACGTCCTGGCCGACTCCTCAAAAGAATAGACGAACGCCTTCTGCACTTCCTTCTTGGCGATCTCGTCATACTCCTTGCGCGCAACGGAAATGAAGTTCAGAAAGCGTTCCCGCTCCTCCTTCGTAATCGAGGGGTGCTGGTCCAAGCCGTCCTTCAGCGCCCGCAGCACATCTAACGCGTTAATACATTGAAGATCATGGCGGATCAAAGCGCTGGAAATGCGATTAATGACATACCGCGGATCGATGCCCGACATGCCTTCCTCAGTAAATTCATTTTGCATTTCCTTCAAATCAGCGTCCTTGTAACCCTCCACTGCCTCTCCATCGTACATTCGCATCTTTTTAACCAAATCAATGCCCTGCTTTTTCGTTTCTTTGAGTCTCGTCAATATGGAAAAAATAGCTGCTGCCCTCAGGGAGTGAGGAGCAATATGAATATGGGACATGTCGCTTTGGCCGATCAGCTTGAAATAAATTTTTTCTTCATCCGACACTTTCAGATTGTACGGAATCGGCATCACAATCATCCGGGATTGCAAAGCTTCGTTCTTTTTGTTAGAGATAAAAGATTTGTATTCCGATTCGTTGGTGTGGGCTATGATGAGTTCATCAGCGGAAATCAGCGCAAAACGGCCGGCTTTAAAATTTCCTTCCTGCGTCAGCGACAGCAGGTTCCATAGAAACTTTTCGTCGCATTTCAGCATTTCCTGGAACTCCATAATTCCCCGATTCGCTTTATTCAACTCCCCGTCAAAACGATAGGCCCGCGGGTCTGATTCCGAGCCGTACTCCGTAATCGTGGAAAAGTCGATGCTGCCCGTCAGATCGGCGATATCCTGCGATTTCGGGTCGGAGGGGCTGAATGTTCCAATACCGATACGGCTTTCCTCAGAAATCAGCACTCTTTCCACAAGCACTTCCTCAATCCTGCCGCCATACTCCGTCTTGAGCCTCATCTGGCAGGAAGGGCAAAGTGTGCCTTCGATGCGCACCCCGAATTCCTTTTCAATCTCGGGACGAAGCTCCTGGGGAATTAAGTGAAGGGGCTCCTCCTGCATAGGACATCCCTTAATGGCATAGACCGCTCCCAAGTCAGTTTTCGAGAATTGCTCGAGGCCTTTTTTCAGCATGGTGACAATTGTTGATTTCCCCCCGCTTACAGGTCCCATCAGCAGCAAAATGCGCTTGCGAACATCCAACCGCCGGGCCGCGGAATGGAAGTACTCCTCCACCAGCTTTTCAATGGCGCGATCCAGTCCGAAAATTTCATGATCGAAAAATTTGTATTTTTTTTGCCCGTTCTCTTCCACGATGCTTTGCGCTGCAATCATTTCATAAACGCGGGAATGAGCAGTCATCGTCATGCCGGGGTTGCGTCGGACCAAGTCAATATAATCTGCGAACGTGCCGGTCCATGCCAATTTTTCCTTTTCCGTCCGATGCGCCGTGATTCTTTTGAAAATGTCCATGGGTACCCTCCTTCGCTGCCACCTCTCCCACCGGATCAGTTGGTGATAGTAATTCTGTATTAAAATCCTATGCGCCTTAGAAGGATAAGTTTCCCGAATTTTTAAACGAATGTGAGGCTTCCTTTTCCAAGGATGCTTGTCCTCCCGGCAGGATGGCAAAAACCATGCTATAATTATACTTACAGAGAATAAGGAAAAGGAGCAATGGAGCGTGGCCATTCAAAGCGAAACAGAGCTGTACGCCCCAATTAAACAATATTTCGAGCAGCGGGGCTACGAGGTGCGAGGAGAGGTCAAGCACTGCGACCTCGTCGCCATTCGCGGAGAAGAACTTCCGGTGATCATTGAATTGAAGCGCAGCTTCAATATTCCTTTGCTTATACAAGGCATTGAAAGACTCAAGCTTACGGACCGGGTATATGTCGCCTTCGAGCTTCCTCATAAAGGACGGGCTCCCCACCGCCTGCACTGGGAGGATGTGCGCCGATTGTGCCGCATGCTCGGGCTCGGCATCATAACCGTTCAGTTCTTTAAACGCAAACACCCGATCGTCGACATCGTCAGCGAGCCTGAGCCATATGTGCCTCGTTCCAACAAACGGGCCGGGCTCCAAATGGTGAAAGAGTTCAAGGAACGAAGCGGCGATTTCAACGTGGGCGGCAGCAGCAAGCAGAAAATCATGACGGCCTACCGTGAAAAAGCTCTCCACTGTGCTTATTTACTGCAGCGGCACGGTCCGCTCAGCCCGCGTCAGCTAAGAGAATTGACCGGCAACAGCACGGTAAGCGGCCTGCTTCAAAAAAACTTCTATCGTTGGTTCGCCCGAAAAAGCCGCGGCATCTACGAGATTACATCTCTCGGCGAGCAAGCGGTAGCCCAGTATGGGCATGTTCTTTCGTCCAAACTTGCAGATGAATCGAAATTTCTGACAAAAGAGGCCTCACTTTTTCACTAACGCCTTGTGCATCCAAATCGCCGCCTGGGAGCCCTCGCCCATCGCAATCGTGACCTGCTCCGCATGAACGCCGACATCCCCGGCCGCCCAAACGTTCGGAACGTTGGTCATTTTGCTGCGGGGATCAGTGAGGATATGCTTATTTTCTATACGCTCTACTCCGAGCTGTTCAGCTAGCCCCGAAAGGACCGCGTTACCGCCGAAGGCAATAAATCCCCGTTCCCCCTGGATGAATTGTCCATTTTTCAGTATGACGCCGCGGAACTGTCCGTCCCCTTCGGCATCCACCGAGTCAATCTCCTCCGTGTAGCACTCGAATCCTTCTTCCTGCAGCTTCCGCTCTACTTCAGGGCTGGTCTGCTTACGTTCGTGGTTCACATATACAATCTCCCGCGTCCAATAGGAAAGTAAAAGGGCCATGTTCGCCCCTACATCACCTGAACCAAGCACAATCGTTCTCCGCCCTTTAATTTCATATCCGTCGCAGTCGGGACAAACATAGACCGTTAAGCCTAAGCATGGCTTCAAACCCGGAAGATCGGGAAATCGATCCATAATCCCAGTCGCTAAAAGCAGTGTTTTCCCCCTATATGTAATACCTGAAAGTCCGGTTAGGACAAAACCGTCTTCATTTGCTTCCGACTGTGTTGCTTGCACAACTTCATCCTTAGCGAAATGAACCCCTAATCGTTCCGCATGAAGCCGGCCCAGCCCCCGCAGCTTATTGCCCGATATTCCATCAGGCCAACCCAGTACATTATGATAAGCGCGGCACAGTGTGGATCTGCCGTTTTCCGAATCAACGACTGCGATCCGATGCCCGTACCTGCCCAATTGTATCGCAGCCTGCAAACCGGCTATCCCCCCGCCGACAATAATGCTATCGAAGACTTCCATAGTCAAAACACCTCCCTTGCCGTTCTAAAGCGCCCCGGCATGCGCCGAGGCTCTACAGCTTTACTTCTTCTTCAAACTATCCCAAGTCCCCTGGAAATCGTTCAGCATTTGTTCTTTAGTCTTCTGCTTGGCGATGTATGCTTGCATGATATCGCCAAATTTCTTACTGGAGGCTTCGCCGCCCGGGAACTTGAACCAGTTCCAGGTTAGCGTTTTGCCTGCTTTGCTGTAGTTGATGATGTCCGCTGCCAATGGACCGAGAATACTCTCATCCGCAGGGATGTTGGAGAACGCGGGGATGAACTTGAATTGCTCGGTGATGTATCGCTTACCGGTATCGGAGCTGACCATCCAGTTCAGAAATTTCTTCGCTTCTTCCTTCACAGCAGAGTTTTTGTTGATGACCCAATTGTTCGGGACCCCTACAGGAAGCTTATCGTTCTTTGCTGCGTCATCGTCAATCGGCATTGGCAGAAAGCCGATTTTGATGTTCGGATTCGTTTGGGAAATCTCTAATTGCGTCCAGTTTCCCTGCTGCGTCATAGCTGCTTTACCGGTTGCAAAATCAGTAACCTGAGTTTTGTAGTCGGCTTGCAGCGGGTTTTTATTGCCGTACGCCAACTGCAGGTCAAACAGTTTGACCCAGTTGTTAAACTGTTCGTTGCCGGGGATTTTCGCGGTGCCTTTGTTCAGACCGTCGATAAATCCGTTAGGATCGGGCTGCTGCGCAAAAGGAATGTTCACAAAATGGTTGCCCAGTACCCACCATTCGCCATAACCGTTCACGAAGGGCTGAATGCCTTTGGCTTGCAGTTTTTTCGCCGCATCTTCCAATTGGGAATAAGTTTTCGGGAGATCGGTAATGCCCGCTTGCGCGAACAGATCTTTGTTATAAATGAAGCCATAACCTTCCAAATTTAACGGTTGACCGTAGAGCTTGCCGTTTTGGGTCATCGGCTCTTTAGCAAGCGGCATTAAATCTTTGACCCAAGGCTGATCGGAGAGATCCTCGAGGTTCTCGATCCACTTATCCAGATCGGAGAAACCGCCGTTGTTGAAAATATCGGGCTTATCTCCGGAATTGAACTTTGCAAGCAAAGCAGCGCCATAGTCTGAGCCGCCGCCGACGGTATCCAATTGGATGTTGACATTCGGATTTTCCTTCTGGTATTCGGCAATCAGCTTTGAAAGCGGATCGGCGATCTCTACTTTAAATTGGAACATTTTGATCGTCACTTGCTGGCCGTCTGCTGCAGGAGCAGGGCTTGCTCCCTCATCCGGTTTCTTTCCGCAGCCTGCTGCCGCCACAGAGAACAGCAGCCATACCATCACGCTCAGTAATGTAAGTTTCTTCATTGAGTCATGTCTCCCTTTGCTTTATGTGTGATATTGAACGTTCACCCTTTTACGGAACCTGCCGTAATACCCTCAATAATATGCTTCTGCATAGCAAGGAAAAAAAGAATGATCGGAAGCACGCTGAGCACCAGCGCCGCCAAAGCCAAATCCCATTGCTTCGTATATTGCCCGAAAAAAGAATAAGTGGCGAGCGGGATCGTTCTTATTTCCGGGCTGTTTAACACCAGAGATGGCAGCAAAAAGTCATTCCATATCCACAGACTGTTCAAGATTACGACTGTAACCGACATCGGCTTTAACAGCGGAAAGATAATCCGCCAAAACACACCGTACGGCGAGCAGCCGTCCACCGTCGCGGATTCCTCGATTTCCACAGGTATAGATTTGATGAAGCCATGATAAAGGAAAACATTAAGGGAAACTCCGAAGCCGAAATAACATACAACAAGCCCGATTCTGCTGTCCATCAGATTCAACTGATTGGCTACCCGGACGAGAGGAATCATAATGGACTGAAACGGAATAACCATTGCCGCAACAAACCCGAGAAACAGCAAATTATTAAAGCGCGTCGGCTTGCGGACCATCTGATGAGCGGCCATGGAGCTGATGACGACCAATCCCGCATTGCTTACTATGGTAATCAACAGGGAGTTGACAAATACTCTGGGAAATTTGATGATGTCCCAAACCTTGACATAGTTACCGAAATATAAACTTTTCGGCAAGTTAGCGCTGTTCACCAGAAGCTCTCCGAATGTTTTCATCGAATTTACGATGACGAAGTAGAAAGGCGCCAGAAACAGCAGCCCCAATATGATTCCGAGAATCTCCAAAATAAATAAACGGACGGAGTAGCCTTTCCGAGTTTCCATTACACCTCGACCTCCTTCCGTTTCGTGTATACGACCTGAATAGTAGTAATCAACGCAACTACGATAAAGAAGATAAATGCTTTTGCGGTTCCCAGACCATAACGATTGTTGCGAAAAGCTTCCTGATATATGTTCAAGGATACCGATTCGGTGGAGTTGAAAGGACCGCCTTTGGTCAGCGATACGTTGAGGTCAAACATTTTGAACGCCCATGAGATGGTCAGGAACAAACACACTGTAATGGCAGGCATTATGAGCGGAATCGTAATTTTGCGCAGCAGTTGAAGCCGCGTTGCCCCATCAATGTAAGCAGCCTCCAGAATATCCTTCGGCACGTTGAGCAAAGCCCCGATGTAAATGATCATCAGATAGCCGGCGCCTTGCCACACGCTCACGATAACAAGCGCCCAGAAAGCAGTCGGCGCGTCCCCCAGCCACGGCAGCTCGAAGAAACCAATATGGGTCAATTCGCCAATGGTCGCGAAGCCTTTGACGAAAATAAACTGCCAAATGAAGCCCAGCAGAAGCCCCCCGATCACATTGGGCATAAAAAAAATAGTTCGCAGCACGTTTTTCGTTTTCAAAGCCTTCGTAAGCAGAAGTCCTAAGGCAAAACCCAACAAATTCGTAAAAATAACGCTGCTGACCGTAAAGCGGGTGGTAAACCAGAAAGCTCTATGATAATCCTTATCCTCCAGCAGAATGTAACGAAAATTTTCGAAACCGTTAAATTTAATGTTGGTTGTGACGCCATTCCATTCTGTGAACGAATAATAGATGCTCATCAAAAACGGGATGACGACTATGATGGTGAAAAAAACCAGTGCCGGCCCCACAAACACCCATTGCCGCAGAAGCTCCGGCAGCGTCCGACCCCTTTTGCTTTCCATGAGAACCTCCCCCTTGCATGAATTCACGTTTGTGATCGGCATTATCTTCCGGCGGACCGCAAGCAGCCGTTCAATATGGCTCGTTTTCCTTATTTTTCACCGTCGCCCGTCATTTCTATGCACTGAATATTTCCCAATGAATACCGGAAGCGCCATCAATATGATATAATAGTTACCGACTTTCATATTTTCATAGATTTTGGGGTGACGACAACTATGGACATGCCCACACAAACTGCTTTGGCGGAGACCTCTTTTGCGCGCGCGAACAAGGCTGCCAAGAGCAGCAGGAAGACTTACCTCTACCTGTTCACAGGCTGGCTCCTGCTGATTGCCGTCGGAATGCTTGCAGCCATGCTGTACACGAATCATTTGAAACAGCAAATTGCCAGCGAGATCGCACAGCAAACGAAGCTGCAGCTGCAGGCCATTCAACAGGATTATCAAAAGCAGGTGGCCGAGCTGAAGGACGGAGTGACGGCAGATATGGGGCAGCTTCAAAGTAAAGTAGATTCGCTTAATGAGCTGCTTGCCTTCACCAAGGACAGCGCAAACAGCAAAACAGACAACAGCAACCAGCTGTACACGCAGCTGGAGGACGTTAAGAAAAAGCTGGATGAGCTGCAAAAAAATCTGGATGTGCTGAAATAATGAACAGAGTCCAACAGATAAACCGTATGTTTCTGCTCGCTTACGCGCCTTTTCTCGGTGTGCTGATCTGGCTCTTGTCCGTCCAGATTTCCGTACAAATTCCTAAGCTAACGCAGGAGTTCGGCTCCGGTTTCTCTCTTCGAAGCGAAGCCCAAGCAATCGATGTGAAGCTCGATTCGGCGATGAACAATGCGGCCCAGACGAAATCAACGATCGATAAATATTACCAGCTGTATGAGCAAAGCGCCGCCCAGGCGGCCGCAATGCTGAAATCGGCTGCCGCCCAAGCCTTGCGGCCCGGGGAGATTTACGACGAACGCATCACTTCCAGGCTTGGAACCCCGATACGAACAGCTTCCTCAGACAACATCGATTTGAAGCTGTTTGCATTAAACGAGAATCATTACACAGGCTATGCGATGAAGGTCAATTTGAAATCGGACAAAGCGATCAAGCTGGTGCTTGGCGAGGATAAGCTCGGCAGCAGCGAAACGACTTCGGAGGCTGTCAAGCGTTATGGCGCCATTGCGGGAGTCAATGCCGGCGGCTTCGCGGATGACCGCAACGGACGCCGCTACCCGCTCGATACGACGATGATAAACGGCAAATATGTGAACGGCTTCTTTCCGAGCTCGAACGATTCTATTTTTATCGGTCTCAACAAGCAGCGGCAGCTGATCGGCGGCAAGTTCAGCCGCCAGGAGGATTTGGACAAGCTAAACCCGCTTATGGGCTCCACCTTCGTCCCTGTCCTCCTGCAAAACGGGCGAAAGACAGCAATTCCCTATCAGTGGCAAACTTCGCCCGCCAGGGCGGCTAGAACCGTCATCGCGAACTACAAGAACGACCAGCTGCTGTTCATCGTGACCGATGGCCGTGACGAAAGCGGCAACTCAGGCGCGACGTTGGCCGAGCTCCAGGACAAGCTGATCGCTCTCGGTATTAAGGATGCTTACAATTTGGACGGAGGAGGCTCTTCCACCCTAATTTGGGGCGGCTCTTTGATTAACCGACCTTCGGACGGCAAGCAGCGTCCGTTGGCGACACATTTTTTATTTTTCAAATAAGTTAAAGTTCACATATTTGCCGTTTTCTTTTTACACCCGGTTGGGTATAATAAGCTTAGTCTGCAGGAGGTGCACAATCATGTTGTCATCTACATTTTGGATTACCATCACGGTTTTTGCATTGTTTATCGTTGCCATGCTCACCGCATCTTACAATGACGATAAGACAAAAGGTCTCTAAAAAAATGGCCGACCCTGGCGCAACTTTCGGAAGGTTCCGTGGAAGCTGCGCCAGGGTCGGCTTTTTTCATGCTATTTTCATTTTTTATTATGCTCTCACTTTTAACGCGTTCATTTCCGACAAACATACCCCGCAAATGTGACGCTCCTTAAATTCGCTCACTTGATCCATATTTCCGCAAAATACGCATTTGGGGCGATACCTTTCCAGAATAATATGATCTCCTTGCACAAGGATTTCTACCGGATCGCCTTCGTTCATCTGATAGCGCTTGCGCAGGGATTTAGGCAGCACGATGCGACCCAGTTGATCGACTTTTCGCACCACTCCGGCCGGCTTCATCATGAAATTTTCTCCACCTCTCTTCTAATTCCATTTTACCTTTCATCGGCTTGATTAGAAACTATGTATAAGGATTGCATAAGGTAAGCTATTCGCCATTATTACCAAGAATTCCTTCTGTTGTCCAGTGCAAATCTTTGTTTCCAAAAGTTGTGCATTTTTGCGTAAGGACGTAATTTTATTCCAAACCGGCAAAATTGATTTGCCTGAGTCCTTCATACAAAACAATCGCCGCCGAATTTGACAAATTGAGGGAACGAACCGCATCCGACATCGGCATCCGCATACAGGCGTCCGAATGGGCGCTCAGGATGTCCGTCGGCAGCCCTTTAGTCTCTTTGCCGAACACAAAGAAATCCCCGTCCTGAAAAGTAAAATCGGTGTATCGTTTCGCCGCTTTCGTTGTCGCAAAGAAAAAACGGCTGTCCGCATACTTCTCCTTTACTTCCGCAAACGAATCGTGATACTCGAGCTTCACCGAATGCCAATAATCCAATCCTGCGCGCTTCAGCGTACGGTCATCGGTTTGGAAGCCAAGCGGCCGGACCAAATGCAAATACGTCCCCGTCGCCGCGCAGGTTCTCGAAATGTTGCCGGTATTGGCCGGAATTTCCGGTTCTACTAATACAATATGAAAAGCCATGCTTCTTACCTCACCTCACACCATTATCCTAATATAATGGCTCCGCGGAATCAATTTTAACACTGTCTTGACCTTTTCTTAATATGTCGATGATAGAGATATGGCATCATAGAGCTATCATCCGATAAAAGGAGCCACCGGTCAATGAAGAAAAAAATTTTAGTCGTTGATGACGAACCTTCCATTTCCATTTTGATAGAGTTTAACCTGAAGCGGGCAGGCTACGATGTTCAATGCGTTTACGACGGTGAGGCTGTTTTTGACGCGATTCCGGCCTTCCGTCCCGATCTCATCGTTCTCGACTTGATGCTGCCGAAAATGGACGGCTTTCAAGTATGCCGTAAACTTAGAAATCAGAACAATATGGTGCCGATCATTATGCTGACCGCCATGCAGGACTTGTCCGATAAAATCGCCGGGCTTGATAACGGGGCCGATGACTATATGACAAAGCCCTTCAGTCCGCAGGAGCTCATCTCGCGGATTCAAGCGATCATGCGCAGAATTCAGTCGCTGCCTTCAGCCACCGAGTATGCCCCGATCACCATCGGGCAAATTTCCATCCAACCCGATCAGCGAGAGGTCAAAGTGAACGGCAGCCCAATCGAGCTGACACCCAAGGAATTCGAGCTTCTGCTCTTCCTCTGCAAGCACCGCGGCAAAGTACTGAGCCGCCAACAGCTGCTGCACGGCGTGTGGGACTATCATTTTCTGGGCGACACTCGAATCGTTGACGTGCATATCTCTCATCTCCGGGATAAAATCGAGAATCAGGCGCGCAACCCTGAGTATATCGTCACCATCCGCAATATCGGCTACAAGCTGACTGAGCCTTCCATCAAAGAATCGCTGGCCTAGAAAATGACTTCAATGGGCAGGTAAAACCCCAGAGAATCCCGATTCTCTGGGGTTATTTGGGTCACGGCTGCCGTTAGCCGTTGCGCCTTTGGAAATCCGCCATTATTTCGGCTAACGCTTTGCACGCCTCATATGGGACGGCATTGTAAGTCGATGCTCTTAAGCCGCCCACACTGCGGTGACCTTTTAGGCCGATAAAGCCGTTCTGTTCAGTCTCTTTGATGAATTTTTTCTCCAGCTCCTCATCCTGCAGCCGGAAAGTGATATTCATGATCGAACGGCTGCCTTTTTCAACAGGTCCGCGATAAAATCCGCCGCTTTGGTCAATCGCGTTGTAGATCAAATCGGTTTTCTCACGGTTGCGCTTCTCCATTGCTGCAAGGCCGCCTTGACCCTTGATCCACTGAAGCACAAGATTAACCATATACACCGAGTACACTGGCGGAGTGTTGTACATGGAATTATTTTTAGCGTGTATATCATAGCGAAGCATGGTTGGAATGTTTTTGGGCACATCCTTCAGCATGTCATCCTTGAGGATGACAACGGTAACCCCTGAAGGGCCGAGATTTTTCTGGGCGCCTGCGTAAATCATGGAAAATTTCGAAACGTCAACCTGACGGGACAAGATATCGCTCGACATGTCGGCAATCAAAGGTACGCTGCCCGTATCCGGATAGCTTTGGAATTGCGCGCCTTCAATCGTTTCGTTTGACGTGATATGGAGGTAAGCCGCATCCGGATGAAGGCGGATTTCACTCAATTCCGGAATCCGCATGAACTTCTGCTCCTGTGAGCTTGCCGCGAGCGACGTTTCTCCGAACAGCTGAGCTTCCTTCCACGCCTTTTCCGCCCAAGCTCCAGTCAGCACGTAGCTGCCCACCTTACCCGCCTTCAGGAAATTCATCGGTATCATCGCAAACTGCGTGCTTGCGCCCCCTTGTTGGAAAAGCACCTGGTATCCGTCTGGAATCCCGAACAGCTCTTTCAGCAGCTGCTGAGTGTCACCGTTCAACTTCTCGAATTGTGCGCTGCGGTGCGAAATTTCCATGATAGACATTCCGATTCCCTGGTATTCCACCAGCTCCTCCTGCGCTCTTTGCAACACTTCAAGCGGCAGCGCCGCGGGTCCCGCATTAAAATTGTAAGCCCGATTTCCCATGAATGACCACACCTTTGCTTTTATGTATTATGGCTATGATAGCAAGTTTCTCCCCGCCCATCAAGTATAACCTGGCAATCTTAACCGAATTGTAAAAACTCGCCTGCCGGGCTGAAATTTTGCAGCGCAAACGCTGTTGGAGAGAGGCAGGAAGGAGCGGATTGCGAAATGGGTACACTACGATCGAGCTCGCACACCCAGGATATGCACATCACGCTGCAGTTCCCCGGCGACGCCTCGCCGGAGCAAGCCGCCCATGCCGGGCTGCCGCGAGGCAGCAGCTCGTCATTCCTCTATCAGCCGCTTCACGCCGCTGAATATTTCCGCTATCTCCTCCGCCTTCATGCGGACGAGCCCGCTCGACGAGGGACATACATACTCGCGCACCCCGGGCACGACCGGCTCCTGCTGAAGACCCCATGTGACATTCTTTTTTCCGCTATACTGCTCATAGACTCCCTTGCCGACAAAACAAGCCACCTTGGGACGGTAACGTTCGATTTTGACACGAAGCTGCCGTTTCCCTTCCTTATATTCATCAGGGGCTATTTCCGCCGCCGTCATAGTCGGCCTTGCAACAATATTCGTAAACCCATAGCCTATTTCGAGAAGATCCGCATCCTCCTGAGGCTTATACAAGCGCGGCGTCAATCCTGCCAAAAGCAGGATTTTCCAAAAGCGATTACTCGGATTCGCATAATGATGGCCCGTCTCGCCCGATCGAAGGCTAGGATTATATCCAATAAAAAGAACCTGCAGATGTTCACGTATATGATCAGGTATAGGTCCCATTAAGATCCTGCCTCTTTCCTGTATTGTCTTGTTTCAATTATAATCTTATACGGAAACTTAAATAAAAGAAATATGCCCAAGCACATAAATACCCCCCGGAATCCTCCAGGGGGGGTAATTTTATTCTTATGAATGAGTGCTAATTAGCAATCGAAGTACAGGGAGTACTCGTGCGGATGAATGCGAATGGATACTGCTTTTGCTTCGCCGCGCTTAATGTCAACGTAGTTGTCGATGAAATCTTTCGTGAATACGCCGCCTTCGAGCAAAAATTCATGATCGGCTTCCAAAGCATCCAATGCTTCGTCCAATGTTCCGGGGACGCTGCGGATTTCCGCTTTATCGGCATCTGACAAGTCATAAATGTTCTTATCAAGCGGACCGTAGCCCAATGCGCGAGGATCGATTTTCTTCTTGATTCCATCCAGACCTGCCATCAGCATAGCTGCGAAAGCCAGATAAGGGTTGGCTGTGGAGTCCGGCGTACGGAACTCGATGCGGCAGCCCTTAGGAGTTACGGCGGCTACCGGTATACGAACTGCTGCGGAACGGTTACCTTTGGAGAAGACGAGGTTTACCGGCGCTTCGTAACCAGGTACCAGACGCTTGAAGGAGTTGGTGCTTGGGTTAGTAATCGCGATTAACGCAGGAGCGTGATAGAGAATGCCTCCGATATAGTGAAGCGCTATTTCGCTAAGGTTCGCGTAACCGCCTTTTTCATAGAACAGTGGAGTATCGCCGTTGAAAATGGATTGGTGAACGTGCATACCGCTGCCATTGTCGCCAAACAGGGGCTTCGGCATAAATGTCGCTACTTTGCCGTATTGTCTGGCCGTATTGGAAACGATGTACTTGTATTTGAGCAGGTTGTCTGCAGTTTTAGTTAACGTATCGAAACGGAAGTTAATCTCCGCTTGCCCGGCTGTCGCCACTTCGTGGTGGTGACGCTCTATGCGAAGTCCGGTTTCTGCAAGCAGACGGCACATTTCACTGCGGATGTCTTGTTGGGAATCGATTGGAGCAACCGGAACATATCCACCCTTAACCGGAACTTTATAACCGAGGTTTCCGCCTTCTTCTTTGCGTCCTGTGTTCCAGGCGGCTTCTTCGGAATCCACCTCGAAATACGATTTGTTCATCCCGGACTCATAGCGAACATCGTCGAAAATGAAGAACTCGGATTCCGGTGCGAAGAATGCGGCAGTACCAACGCCGGTTGTTTGCAGGAATTCCTCTGCTTTTTGCGCGATGCTGCGAGGATCGCGTTCGTAACGCTCGCCATCCGGAGTGTGAATGTTACACATAATAACGAGTGTCGGATGAGCTGTGAAAGGGTCGATATATGCAGTCTCCGTATCAGGCATCATGACCATATCGGATTCTTCAATACTGCGGAAGCCCTGAATCGAAGATCCGTCAAAAGCAACGCCATTCTCAAACGTTTCTTCTTCCACTTCGGTAGCAGGCAGGGAAATATGGTGTGCTCGACCGGAAAGACCTACGAAACGGAAATCTACCCACTCAATGCTATTTTCCTTTATAAGGTTTAATACATTTTGAACTGACATTTAAAAAACCCTCCTATTTCCGTACATTCGATGTAGTTTACATGTTGAATGTTCAACTTTTTGTAGATATCTTGAGCATATTATAAAACTTTCGGACTGACATCGTCAATACTTATGTAAGGTATTTTTTAAAATAATGTTAGTTATTCTCACACAATTAACAAATTCGCCCTAAATTAAAAGAGAGACTTGAATTCTTCAAAGTGAAGAATTCAAGTCTCTCTAATCAGGCTCCAATTACGCTAAAACCGGATCTTTGTTCGTATCAAATCGTTTGCCGCATAGTGGAGAAAGCTTCTCCAGATCTGCAAGAAGCTTCGCGAACTGGTTCGGGTACAAGGACTGCACGCCGTCCCCTGTCATCGAATTGTCCGGATCGGTATGCATTTCAATAATGAGGCCGTCTGCGCCTGCGGCAACCGAAGCCTTCGTCATTGGTTCTACGAGCTCTCTACGCCCTGTGCCGTGGCTCGGGTCGGAGATTACAGGCAGATGACTCAGTTGCTTCAGCACCGGGATTGCAGCCAAATCCAATGTATTTCGAGTATATGGTTCGAATGTTCGGATTCCCCGCTCGCAAAGCATAACGTTTGGATTTCCGCCTGCCAGAATATATTCCGCAGCATTCAGGAACTCATCATAGGTTGCGCTAAAGCCCCGCTTCAAAAGAACAGGAGTTTGAATTGTTCCGAGCTTGCGCAGAAGGTCGAAGTTCTGCATATTGCGCGTTCCTACCTGCAAAATGTCGGCGTATTCCGCGCACACATCCACATACTCGGGAGTCATGACTTCCGTTATCGTCAGCAGCCCGTGCTTCTTGCCTGCCTCCGCCATCATCACCAGTCCTTCAACGCCAACGCCTTGAAAGCTGTAAGGGCCGGTTCTCGGCTTGAATGCGCCTCCGCGCAGCACTTGGCCGCCGGCTGCCTTCACAAGGCGGGCGATTTCGTCGATCTGTCCAGGGGACTCCACTGCACAAGGCCCGCCCATCACGACAAGCTGGTCTCCGCCGATCTCAACATCTTTAATCTTGATAACGGTGTTGGCCGGATGGAAATCACGGCTCGCAAGCTTGTAGGATTTGGATATTTTCACGACCTGTTCCACGCCGTTCATTTGGCGGAGCTGCTCAGCCAGCTTAGGATCGGCTTTGCCTATAATTCCGATAACCGTACGATCCTCCCCTTTGGATACATGAGCCTGCACGCCGTTCTTCTCAATAATTTTTACCAGTTCGTTAATTCGTTCCTCAGATACTTGATTAGATGTAATGACGATCATTCCGATTCACGCTCCTAAATTTGCATTGCCTCTTTATTGCTTAAACGCTTGTTTGCTTTTAAGCTTTTATGCTTTTAATCAATAAAGCAAATATACAACGCTTGACGAATTTCCGTCAAGCATTATTTATTTCTATTTGTGAGTTCCACTCACGACCAGCTGAGCTTTACGCCTCTTACGTTTTTCTTTTCTGAGGTGAGTGTGGTATTTGAGCAAGAACAGAATTGGAAAATACACGATAATACCCAGAACAGCGCCAACGATCATGCCGCCGAAGATCAGGTCAAGGCTGCCCCGGATAATATCCGCCAACCATCCGGGAAGGTGTTGGATTAAATAGCCCTTTAAGCTCTTGGAAACCAGCATTTCGCCGACTTGCTTGTTCAAAAAGGCGAACGGAATATAAATGACCTTGCCGAAAACAAATCCGACCAATGCGCCGGCTAAGCTGGCTCTCAATAAATAAACGAGCGGGAATATTAGAAAAAAAGCCAGTCCTCCGGTCGGAAGGGTGAACATTTCGATAGCAAGGCCAATGGAGAACCCTTTAGCTACGATCGACGGACCGCCTTTTGCCCGCACAAGCTGAATGTACTTAAATTTGAACCATCGCTTTGATTTATTCCAGTCCAGCCGTACCCTCCGCTTATTCTCCTTCTTTATGCGCTGCATGCTGCCTCTCATCCTGTCGAATGGTATAGTTTAAGCTTTAACGGAAGGAATAAGCTTCTTCTTATTAATTGTGCGTATGATTTCCCAGGATGTTTCGTCATTCGGATCAAATGCCTCCAAATAAGTGATCACCTCTCTGGTGATAGGAGTCGGAGTGGAAGCGCCAGAGGTCACCGCCACTTTTCGTACAGACTCCAGCCAGGTGCGCTTGATTTCCGTAACATCGCCCACCCGGTATGCTTTCACTCCGGCGATTTCTTCCGACACCTGGGCAAGCCGGTTGGAATTGTTGCTTTTCGGATCGCCGACTACGATTACAAGATCGGCCTCCTTCGCTTGCTCTGCGACAGCTTCCTGCCTAACTTGGGTTGCCAAACAAATTTCGTTATGAATTTCTGCATGCGGAAACCGTTCCAAGAGCCGGTTCATAATATGCTTGATGTCCCATTGGCTCATCGTTGTCTGGTTGGTAATAATAATCCGTTGACCGGCGAGCTGCAAGGCATCGGCTTCCTCAAGCTTTTCAATCAAATGAACCTGCTCCGGAGCTACGCCTACAGCGCCCTCAGGCTCCGGATGGCCTTTTTTGCCGATATAAATGATCTGGTAACCGTCAGCCGCCTTTTCACGTATCAAATCATGCGTCTTCGTTACGTCGGGGCAGGTCGCGTCTACAACTGTCAGCCCTTTCTCCCTTGCTCTGCGCCGAACCTCGGGGGACACGCCGTGAGCCGTGAAGATGACGGTTCCTTTGTCTATTTTCTCCAGAATTTCAAGCCGGTTTTCCCCGTCCAGCGTGACGATTCCTTCCTCTTGAAAAAACTCTGTAACATGTGTATTGTGCACAATCATGCCTAATATATAAATAGGCCTCGGCAAATTAAGGTTTTTGGCTGTTTGCATAGCCAGAGCCATGGCATCGACCACACCGTAACAATAGCCTCTCGGCGTTATTTTGACAACTTCCATATAGCCACCTACTTACGTCCTAAGGGTATAAGCGCGAATCCTCTTTATTATAGCTTATTGAATCGAGAGTGGAAAGCTTGCCGGAAGCCATACGACAAAAGTCGTCCCTACATCCTTGCGGGTAGTGACTTCAACAGAGCCTGAATGCTCGTCAATAATCCATCGTGCGATGGACAAGCCGAGCCCAGTACCCGAAGTCCGGCCGCGGGAAAGGTCCGCGCGATAAAAACGCTCGAAGATATGCGGGATCTCTTCTTTATCCATTCCGATGCCCGTATCGGATATACGCAAACCTACCTGCTCCTCCGAACGCAGCGCATCCAATTTCACAATTCCTTCGGGCGTATACTTAAATGCATTTTCAATAAAAATAAACAGCAGCTGCTGCAAGTAATCTTTATTCCCCTGTACCACAGCGCCTTCGAGCGCGTCCAGCTCGCCAATCTGCCATTCCGCATTTCGCGGAAGAAAATTCGCCCTGCGAACGACTTCCTCGACCAAAGGCTTGATGTCGACCGGGCCTTTTTCTATCTGGATTCCGGCATCCGCGCGAGCTAAAGCCAGAAGGTCGTTTACCAACCGGCTCATTCTTTGGGCCTCGCCGGCGATATCCTGCATAGCTTCCAAAGAAAGCTCCATCTGCTGCGGGTCCGCTAATTGCTGGTTGTCGGAGGCTTTGCGCCACATTTTCTCCAGTAAATCAACATTTCCTCGTATGGTGGTTAACGGTGTGCGAAGCTCGTGCGAAGCATCTGAGACAAATCGGCGTTGTGCGCGGTAAGCTTCCTCCAGCTCCGAATAGACGACCTGCAAGCGGGCCAGCATCCCGTTAATCGTATCCGTAAGCCGTCCAATTTCATCCTTTGGTCCGTCATAAAGAATCCGATTCTCGAGATCGTCGCCTTTCTCGATTTGATTGGCCGCGTCAATGACCTGCTCGATCGGCCTGAGCGCCTTCCTCGCAAGAAACCATCCTAATGAAGCCGCAAGCAGAATCGTAATAAAAGCCAGAAAAGCGAGGATCAACTGAAGCGTATTAAACAGCTCTTCCCACTTATTGATAGGGATAGCCGCTTGCAGGACGCCGAGCAGCTGCTGCTGTCCTTTGAGCTCTCCGGTGATCGGCATGTTGTAGATCAACAGGTCCTGTCCCGCTACCTTGGTTTTAACAAAAAAATTTTTATCCTTGTTCAGCAGCTGCACCATATCGCTTGTCACCGGCAGCTCCACTTTATAATGCTGCAGATTGGCGGAACGGCTGGCTGTTTTTTGCTGAAAGTTATAAACCTGAAGAAACGTGCTGGTCGAATAAAAGTCCCTGTTTTCCAGCTCCAATTCAATCACAAAACCGCCTTTGAGCGTCATACCGATTGTAGGCTGAATTCGGGAATAGGTCGTGAGCGTATCATCACGCAAATCCTTTTCCAAACCGTTGTAAATATAATAGTGCAAAAAGAAATAAAGCCCGATGCCGAACAGAAGCAGCGTAACCGCCAAAATGCCGGAATACCACAGCGTGAGCCGAAGGCGGATCGACATGTCACGAGTCTCCTCTCAGCACATACCCTGCGCCGCGGACCGTCTGAATGATGCGTTTGTCACCGTGTTCCTCTGTTTTTTGTCTAAGCAGAGCAATATATACCTCCAGCACGTTAGACTCTCCACTGTAATCGTATCCCCATATTTTTTCCATAATGACATCACGGGAAAGCACCCGCTTCGGATTGAGCAAAAACAAATGGAGTAAATCGAATTCCTTCGTTGTCAGCTCGACAAGCTTTCCGCCCCGAAACACCTCACGCGTATCCAGGTCCATGACGATATCTCCATAGCTCAGTCTGTTCGTCTGTCGTTCCGGACGTTCGGCCCTTCTTCGCAGCAGCACTCTGACGCGGGCAAGCAGCTCCTCAAGCGCAAAGGGCTTGATTAAATAATCGTCGGCCCCAAGGTCCAAGCCTTTGACCCGATCGTGAACTTCATCCTTGGCCGTGAGCATGAGAATCGGCACATCGCTGCCGCCCGCGCGAACGCGGCGAACGACTTCCCAACCGTCTATTTGCGGCATCATGACATCGAGGATGAGCAGCTCCGGATTAATCTCCAGCATTTGCTTCAGCCCCTCAGCTCCGTCGCTTGCCGTCGCCACCGTATATCCTTCGAAAGCTAATCCCCGCCTGAGCATGGACGTGATTTTCTCGTCATCGTCAACGACTAATATTTTCTCTCGCATTGTTTCCCCCGCCTTTCTTCCTGTTCCTTCTATTGTAACAAAAATCATGCGCGCAAAAAAAGAAGCAGAGCCTGCAAGCTTACGGCTGGCGGTCTCTGCTTTCTTTCGATCAACGTTCCTTATTGTTGTTGCTCGGATAAAATATTTTTATCCCCTATAGTAACACTTACATCTTGCTTATTTCCGTTGCGAATAATTCCCAGGCTGATTTTTTCGCCGACTTTGAAGCTTTGTATTTTCGTTATGAGTTCTTCCGTATTTTTTACTTTAGCGCCGTTCACTTCAACGATTACGTCATATTGGCGAAGGCCTGCGTCAAATGCCGGGCTTCTGCGCTCGACGTTTCCGACTAAAGCGCCGTCCGTATTTTCAAGCTTAAGCTCGCTAACCCATTCCTTATCGATATTTTGCAATCCCACACCGATGTATGGAACAGGCGTCTTCGGTATTTTCACGTTGTTCTTGAGATTATCCAGGACCGACGAAATCGTGCTTGTCGGAATCGCAAAGCCGATACCCTGCGCTTGCGCGGAAACGGCCGTATTGATGCCAATCACTTCACCGTTCAGGTTCAGCAGCGGACCGCCTGAGTTCCCGGGGTTAATGGATGCGTCGGTTTGCAGCAAGTGCTTGTATTCGCGTGTTCCTTTGTTGTCCGGAATGCTGATGGAGCGCTCTTTGGCGCTCAGTACGCCGACGGTAACCGTATGGTCGAAGCCGTAAGGATTCCCGATGGCGACCACCCATTCACCGAGGTTCACATTGTCCGCGTTAGACATGGGAAGAATCGGGAAAGCCTGATCCCCTTCAATTTTAAGCGCAGCCAAGTCAAGATCAAAGCTGTTGCCGAGCAGCTTCGCTACAAACGGCTTATCGTATCCCTGCACGGTAACGCGGATCTCATCAGCTCCATCGACCACATGCTCGTTGGTCAAAATGTAACCGGACTTCTCAAAAATAAAGCCGGTACCCATGCCCGCAGGCTGCAGCTCGCCGTTTCCATTGTTAGGCTGGCTGTTTCGTTGTCCTCCGAAATCATCGCCGAAAAATTGGCGGAAGAACGGATCGTCGAAGAGAGAGTTCCCCCCGCGGCTTGACGCTTTAGGCTTGACAAAAGCTTCGACCTTGACAACAGCCGGGCTGGCGTTTTGCACCATTTGCGAAATGTTGCCCGGTCTCGCGATATCCAAAGCAACATTGGTCGCGCCGCCTCCAACCGGTCCGGAGGATGCGGGTGGGGATCCGCTCCCGACCAGCTGCTCACTTCCGGAGAAAAGATTCATTTTGTCCGATGCGAACATCAGAGACCCGACGACCAGCACCCCTGCCATGAATGCGGCAAACATGCTTCTAGCCGAGGATCGTCTTTTGTTCTCGAACTGCCACTCACGGACAGGCGCCGTTTCATTGCCGGGGGTGTTGGTTCCGAACGGGCGAAGCTGCCGGGGAGGCGTCACTTCTACGTTCGAATTTGATTTATTAGGTCCATAAGAGTAATAGTACGACGTCCTCTCCTGCTCGGGAAACTGCTCTTCACGGCGCTCCGCGAATTCATCGTTATCGGGCTGCTGCTTGAAAAAGTCGCTGTCATCTTTTTTGTTGTCCTCCATAAGTCCTTACCTCCATTTATAGTTAAAGTTATAAGCGCATGCATGATGGTTACAGAATGATAGGATGTGTTGCTGTCTATGGTTCTATCATGCACCTACAACCTTAAGTGAACCTTAAAAAAGTATAAAATGGAGGTAAAAAGCACGTCTTTTCAACCTTAATGCAGCCATTCCTGCTCGATTTTCCGCAACAAATCCGTTGCTTGCCGGACCCATTTTTCCTCAACCTCGGCATCCCGATCAAGCGGCTTTTGAAATTGATCGAGCATAGCGCCGTAGGTTTGCGCCTCCGCTGCCGGGTCAAGTCCTTCATTATATACATGCTTTAATACAAAAGGAGTGCCGATCTTCACCATCGCATCTGTAGATTCGGTATCCCCTTCCAAACGGCCGGACGTCACTTCGAATGGAATCCGCAGCCAAACCTTATGCGCCTCATCCAAATAGCGGTCGAAGTATCCGTGTTCGTAATCCCAGCTGCCTCCGAGCGCAAACTCGAAGCTGTGCAGCTCATCACGTACGCGGTCGAACGACTCCTCTGTTTGTTCCAGTCTTGAACTTAAAGCTTTCATGGACGACACTCCTTAAGCGCGAAGTTAGCTATGGAAAATGCTATGCTGTTAGATTGTGCCGTTACGGGAATTTTATGTGTTTTGGATCCAACCTTTACGGTGGACAGCATCTGCATGTTACGACTGCCCTCTCACATAAGAAACCCTCCTTGCCGGGAGGGTTTCCTATGAACCGTTATTATATAAACAAATCGCCCTGTACCGTGCCTTCAAGCTTGATACAGGAGGCTTTGTCCGAGCTCTCTATCGTTATTTATTGATATTCTCGTTCTGCGCGGATTGCTGCTTTTTGTTTGGAACCACTGTTTCCGCAGCAAATTCAACGTCTTGAGCTTGCTTTTTGTTATTTTTGTTCTTGGCCATGTCAATCACCTCCCTGATAACTAGTATCATTTGTAATAACCATTTTTTTATGTTGGTAATTGGAGGAAAAATTTGATATTCGTATTACTGATGATCGCCAGAATGAAAAAAAAGATATCCGCGAGGATATCTTAATAAGTGAGCTATACGGCCTTTTTTTGAGATAATATCTCGTCTTTGAGCTGGTTCCAGATGGCTTCGGTGACTTTGCCGTTTCCTTTTTTGACAATGAACACCCTCACCGTTTTCTTGCCCCATTCCTTGAAGACCTGATCCTTGGTTTCAAAATAAAGATCGATCTTCTTTCCATTGATAGCGCTCCCTGTGTCTGATACTACACCATAGCCGTAGCCGGGAATGTAGAGCACTGTTCCAATCGGGAACACTTTCGGGTCAGCTGCAATGGTCGATAAAGCTTTGTCGTCTCGAACCACCTTCATTCCCGAGTACGTAATGCCGTATTCGGGATGATTCGGCGACTTTCCCGTCGACTCTATACCGGCATAATAACCTGTAGCTACTACCTCTACAGAGGTATACTTGGATAAATCCGTTTCCATATTAGGCTTATACTTGTAATCGGCTAGCGGCTTCGGCTTTTCATGGTCGGTCTTTTCAGGTTCCGCTTTAGTAACAAGTGCGTCATTCGTCCGTAAATTACGGTGCGGCAGATGCACAGCGGCACCCAATCCCGCTTGACCATAGCTGTCAGTAATCGGGACCTCCAGCTTCCATTGATCCTGTCCGAAAAGAGTTATTAATACGTTAAAGATCATCAACGTACTGAACCATTTGGACTGGCTAATCGTTTCAGGTAACATTTGTAATTATCTCCCCCTACTATTAGGAGGTTGTCCAATTTGCTTTGCGTTTATACACAGACAACTTTGTAGGGGCACAAAAAAGAAGGAGGGGCAACCTCCTTCCTACTAAACCCTTATTTTTTATTGACGATCTCTTCAGTAATCATAGAGATTGCTTCTTCTACTGGATAGGTTCCTAAGTCGCCTTGACCGCGCTTGCGGACGGATATAGTCCCGGCATTTACTTCATTCTCGCCTACAACAAGCATGTATGGAGTTTTCTCCAACTGCGCTTCGCGGATTTTGTACCCAAGCTTCTCATTGCGGTTATCAGCTTCCGCTCGAATACTTGCAAACAGAAGTCGCTCAGTTACCTGGTTGGCATAAGCCTCATAGGAAGGCGAAACAGGAATAATTTTGGCCTGAATCGGCATCAGCCAGGTCGGCAACGCACCCGCGAAATTCTCAAGCAGGAAGGCCGTCATACGTTCCATGGTAGATATGATGCCGCGGTGAATGACGACCGGGCGATGTTTCTGACCGTCTTCGCCGACATACTCCAATTGAAAGCGCTCCGGAAGCAAGAAATCGAGCTGCGCGGTGGATAAGGTTTCTTCCTTCTTGAGCGCTGTTTTGATCTGCACGTCAAGCTTCGGCCCGTAAAACGCCGCTTCGCCTTCCGCTTCGTAGAAAGGCAGGCCAAGCTCTTCCACGACTTCTCGCAGCATACGCTGGGACATTTCCCACATCTCGTCGTTCTGGAAATATTTCTCCGTGTCCTTCGGATCCCGATAAGAAAGGCGGAACCGGTAATCGGTAATGCCGAAATCCTCGTACACCTGACGGATCAAGTTCACAACACGCGCGAATTCATCTTTGATCTGATCTGGACGGCAGAAGATATGCGCGTCATTCAGCGTCATCGCGCGGACGCGATGCAGGCCGGTAAGAGCTCCCGACATTTCGTAGCGGTGCATGGTGCCAAGCTCGGCAATCCGGATCGGCAGATCCCGGTAGCTTCTCATATCACTCTTGAACACCATCATGTGGTGCGGGCAGTTCATCGGGCGAAGGACGAGCTCCTCGTTATCCATCACCATTTTCGGAAACATGTCCTCATGGTAATGGTCCCAGTGACCCGAAGTTTTGTACAGTTCCACGTTCGCCAATACCGGCGTATATACGTGCTGATAGCCCAGCTTTTCCTCTAAATCAACGATATATCTTTCCATGGTGCGGCGAAGCTTAGCGCCGTTGGGCAGCCATAGAGGCAGACCTTGTCCGACTTCCCGGGAAAAAGCAAACATCTTCAGCTCTCTGCCTAATTTCCGGTGGTCGCGTTTTTTCGCTTCCTCCAATAAATGAAGATGTTCGTCCAGCTGCGCTTTTTTCGGGAATGCCGTTCCGTAAATCCGCTGCAGCATCTTATTCTTGGCATCCCCGCGCCAATAAGCGCCTGCAATGCTCAACAGCTTGAACGCCTTGATTCGACCTGTAGAAGGAAGATGAGGTCCGCGGCATAAGTCGAAAAACTCTCCTTGATCATAAATCGTAATGACCGAATCCTCCGGGAGATCCCGGATCAGCTCCAATTTCAATGGATCCTCAAGATCCGTGAAAATGCCGATCGCTTCCTCGCGGCTAACCACACGACGGGTAATCGGAAGATTCTCCTGTGTGATCTTCTCCATTTCCTTCTCGATTTTAGTCAGATCATCCGGAGTTAGAGGAGACTCCAAATCGATATCATAATAAAATCCATCCTCAATAACAGGACCGATTCCCAGCTTCACTGCCTTTTGTCCGTAGATCCGTTTGATAGCCTGAGCCATGAGATGAGCCGTGCTGTGGCGGTAAATCTCCAACCCTGCTTCACTGTCCACAGTCAAAATTTCCACTTCAGCGTTATCCGTAAGCGGGAAACTCGTATCAACCGGCTTGCCGTTTACTTTTCCGCCAATGGCATTTTTCTTCAAACCCGCGGAAATCGATTCCGCGACCTGCTCGATAGTTGTTCCAACCGCATACTCCCTAATAGCGCCGTCAGGCAACTTCACTTGTACAACCATGACCTGTCACTCCTTTTTGTATCCTTCGAATTGAACGCAAAAAAGCACACACATCCCAAAGGGACGAGTGCGCTCGGCTCGTGGTTCCACCCTAGTTCGATCCGCCAGCCGGCCAGCAGCAGCTGAAGCAGTCTTGACGAATCCTCATCAGTATTCTGTAACGGGAATGTCCCGGTGTCGTATACTTACGGCCCTCTATCGTAAATGACCAAGTTCCACAACACGGCTACAAAGGGGTAAATTGCCGCTTCGCTGAAGGAGATTACAGCCTAGTCTCCTCTCTCTGGACAGTTCTGCAGGAAATTCATATCTTTGGTTGATCGCCTTAGTATCTTATTATAATCACCCTTGCGCATCCGGTCAAGGATACAGTTGATCTTGTTTCTTGACGTCACCCAAAAAGGCATGGCACATTCTGCAGTAAGGACATACCGTGGCACGCTCCTCAAAAATCTGCATAATCGTCTTAATGACGGCCATCTCCGGCTCACGAGTGTGAATATGAATATTGGCGGGAGAAACGGTAATGAGTGTGCTGACTATCATGTCTTCGAAATTAATATCCTTTTCGAGGACCTCCAGTGTAAACGAAGATTCAAATTCCTGAGTATCAATCGGTTCGAGTTGATCGTTAAGAATAACAAACTCATGGCCGCCTTTGTGGATCAGATGAGCCACAGGTATTTTAGCCTCCTGGATATAAACAAAATACCTCAATAGCGAAATGAATTCCTGATATTGGCGGTCCATCACAAACTCATCAATGGCATATTCCACTACTTCCCGCATATCCTCCACATAGTCCTGTAACCGAAAGCGCAGAAAGCCTTCGAGGATCATATCCGTATTTTCCTGAAAATACTCCTTTACCTGCTCGGCAATGCGTTTTTTTCTTCTGGACTTTACTTCATCTTCTGATAACAGCGGTTCTGGCTCGCCATATAAAAACTGATTGCAGTAACCTTCTATTGTGTCGATTTCATTAGGCTGTTCATACTTAAATTCTCTTTTGATCAAATCCCGCATGATCGCTCGTTCTTCGAATTTCAAAATATGTTCAGCCAGGGATACTCCCAAGCAATTGTAAATTTCGTTTGCTGATTTGTGCAGTTCAAACCCAGGAAGTGCCGCTGTTCCAGTGATGACCGCATAATGCTCAAATTGTTCATAACGAAGCTGAACGCCATCCCGCTCATTATGTAAATGCTTCAGTTCTTTAATCATCAACTCGCACAATGAGCTCACATACGGCTGAGAAGCGTTCGTGACAATGACAGAAAACAATTCCACAGGCCCACTCCCTTCCGACTTAGGTAAATATCCTTTCTAAGTATATGGTCGTTTAGAAGCAGATATACAACCAACAATTTGCCATCCTATGTATAAAACTGTGTTTGCAAGAAATTGCGGAAACAAAAAGAACCTGGTCGCCAGGTTCTTTTTGTTTCCGCAATTTTTAGTTCTGCATGACGAAATCGTTCTCGACTACGACGGATTCATCATCGAACACGCGTAGAATTTCGTATTTGGTGTTGCGTTGAGCAGGAATTTTGCCTGCTTCACGAATGATTTGGAGCGTGGAGCTGATATTGACTTTATGCGTAGCGCCCGCCGCGGATACGACATTCTCCTCGATCATCGTACTGCCGAAATCATTACAGCCGTAGTGCAAAGACAGCTTTCCGACTTCCGGTCCCATCGTTACCCAAGAGGATTGAAAATTCGGGACGTTATCGAGCATAATGCGGCTGATTGCCAATGTTTTCAAATACTCCTCAGGCGTGGTCTTTACGCCTTTAAGATTTGTATTATCCGGTTGGAACGTCCATGGAATAAAGGCAAGAAAACCGGGAGTATTCAGTTTTTGCTCAATGACGTCATCCTGGGCGTCCCGAATGCGCAGCAGATGCAGCGCCCGTTCCTCCATCGATTCGCCAAATCCGATTACCATCGTACCTGTCGTATGCATGCCCAGCTTATGCGCGGTCTGCATGACATCCATCCAATCGCGCCACGAGCCCTTCAAGCGGCTGATTTTGCGGCGAGTCCGGTCATCCAGGATTTCCGCCCCTCCGCCCGGAAGAGAGTCCAGTCCCGCATCCCTTATTTCGCGTACGACTTCCTCCAGGGATAAGCCTCCGGAGACCTCTTTCATTTTCATAATTTCCGCCGGAGAAAAGGAATGCATCGTGATGGCAAAACGTTTTTTAATTTCACGCAGCAGGTTCGTATAATAGCTGAAAGGCAAATTCGGATTCGTTCCGCCTTGCATCAAAATTTCAGTGCCTCCGACATCAATGGTCTCCTGGATTTTCTGGAAGATCGTCTCATCGGGCAGCACATAACCTTCATTGGAGCCGGGCTGACGGTAAAAAGCGCAAAATTTACAGTATACATCACAAATATTCGTGTAATTAATATTACGGCCTATAACAAATGTACTGATCGGCTCCGGATGCCATTTCAGCATGATTTGATTCGCGGCATGGCCGATTTTTTCGATTTGGTCGGATTCGAACAGCGTGATGCATTCTTCCACGTCTATCCGCACACCCGAAAGCGATTTTTGCAGTATGCGATCGATCGGTTTCACGATCTTCACTCCCTTTGATATAAGCTCTTTGTTCAACGTTAATTCCATCGTAACATATTCAGCGCTTACATCACAGTGCTTGTTCTAAATCTTCAATAATATCATCGATATCTTCCAGTCCTACCGAATAGCGGACAAGCCCGTCTGTAATGCCTCTTTGCAGTCTGACCGCGCGGGGCATGGCGGCATGTGACATCATCGCCGGATAGGAGAGAATGCTCTCCACTGCGCCAAGACTAACAGCAACAAGAGGGATGCGAACCTTGTCCATCATGCTTTTGGCTTTCTCTTCGGAGCCTATGTCGAACGAAACGACAGCTCCGTAACCCAGGGACTGTTTCTCGTGAATGTCGCGTCCGGGATGATCGGGCAAGCCCGGATAATACACCTTGGCAATGTCTTGGCGGTTCGACAGCCATTCCGCAAGCTTTCTTGCGCTTTTCTCGTGCGCCTCCATACGGGCCTGCAGGGTTTTCATGCCGCGAATGAGCAGCCAGGAATCCTGAATGCCCAGCACGTTGCCGAGTCCGTTCTGGATCTGCTTCATCCGTCGTCCAAGCGTTTCGTTAGCTACAACGGCAAGTCCGGCAAGCACGTCGCTGTGGCCGCCGAGGAACTTGGTCGCGCTGTGCAGCACGATGTCGATGCCCTGCTCGATCGGCCGCTGGTGGTAAGGGGTCATGAATGTGTTATCAAGCATAGTCAAAAGGCTGCATTCCTTTGCCCAAGCGACGACTTCCGCAATATCCGTGATTTTCAACGTCGGATTGGAAGGCGTCTCAATGAAAACCGCTTTCGTGTTCGGCTGCAGCGCGGAGCGCACCTGAACCATATCGGTCATATCGACAAAGGTGGTTTCGATCTTCATTCTGCTTAAAATGGTGGTGAGGAGCCTGTAGGTGCCGCCGTACACATCCTCGGTGCAAATGACATGGTCCCCTGCGGACAGCAGCATGAATGCCGACGAAATGGCCGCCATGCCGGAGGCGAAAGCGAAGCCTCTTGTACCGCCTTCAAGAGAGGCGATATAATCCTCAAGCGCTTGACGAGTCGGGTTACCCGACCGCGTGTAATCGTACTCCGGCGGATTGTCCAGCGAGAAATGGTGAAACGTTGAAGCCTGGTAAAGCGGAACGCTCGACGCTCCGGTCGTTTTATCGATTTCGCTGCCAAAATGAATGAGCTTTGTCGCGAATTTTTTATTATTCGGATTGTCAGTCATCGCCCGGTTCCTCCTTCTATTTCTTTCTGAGCCAAATCGATGGCGCGGGACAGATCGGCAACGAGATCATCGATATGCTCGATACCTACAGAGAAGCGAAGCAGCCGGTCGTCCACTCCAACCTTTTGGCGAATTTCAAGCGGAATATCCGCATGAGTTTGCACAGCCGGGTACGTCATTAGCGATTCAACCCCGCCTAAGCTTTCCGCGAAAGCGATAAGCTGGATGTAGCGGAGAATCGGTTCAATCAATCGAGCGTCCTTCATTTTGAAGGAAAAGATTCCGGTGTTACCCGAAGATTGCTTGTTCTGGATGGCGTAACCCGGATGGCTTTCGAGCGCCGGATAAAACACTTCATCCACGAGCGGGTGCTTCAGCAGGAACCTGGCAAGCGTCGTAGCATTATGTTCATGGCGTTCCATACGAAGCGCTAAAGTCTTCATGCCTCTCATCAGGAGCCAGCTGTCCTGGGGACCCAATACTGCGCCGATCGAATTGTGCAGAAAGGCCATCTGCTCGGAAAGCTCTTTACCCTTCGTTACGATCAGTCCGGCCAGCACGTCATTATGTCCGCCCAAATATTTGGTCGCGCTATGGATAATGATATCTGCGCCAAGCTCCAGAGGACGCTGCAGAAAAGGAGTCAGCAGCGTGTTGTCGACGATGGATACGATTCCTTTTTTACGGGCCCAGCTGCATACGAGCGAGAGGTCAGTCACCATCATCAGCGGATTCGTCGGCGTTTCGATCAGGATTCCTTTTGTATTCAGCTTATAGGCGCTTTCCAGCGCATCCAAATCGTTGGTGTCGACATAGGACGCCGTCACGCCGAAACGGGACATGATTTTTTCCAAAAGCCGGTAGGTGCCGCCATAAAGATCAAGAGACACGATCAGATGGTCCCCCTGACTGAACATGGCGAAAATAGTTTGCAGGGCAGCCATGCCCGAGGAACAGGCAAAGCCCGCATCCCCGTTTTCCAGTTCGGCAATGGCCGCTTCCAGAACGGTACGTGTCGGACTTTTGGTGCGCGCATAGTCGAAGCCTGTGCTTTGGCCTAGCTGAGGATGCCGAAACGCAGTAGCTTGATACACAGGAAAGCTAACCGCCCCTGTATCGGGATCGGATTGGGAGCCAATTTGGGCAAGACGACTTTCGATCTTCATTAAACTTGTACCCGCCTTTCGGAATTTGCATTCAAATCAAACGGAGTTTCCTGGTACACATAATAGTTGAGCCAATTCGAGAACAGCAGGTTGGCGTGCGCCCTCCATGTATTGATCGGCTGCCTGGTCGGGTCATCGTTAGGGTAATAATTTTTGGGAACGGCGATGTCGAGGCCTCTACTCACATCACGGTCGTATTCCCATTTCAACGTACAGGCATCATACTCGGAGTGTCCGGTTACAAAAATTTGCTTTCCGTCACTAGTTGCGGCCATATAGACGCCGGCTTCCTCCGATTCGGACAGAATCTCGATCTCCGGACATCGCAGGATATCCTCCCGGCGCACTTCGGTATGACGGGATTGAGGAGCATAGAACAGCTCGTCGAAGCCGCGCAGCAGCTTCGTGTTCGGCTTGCCCACAGTATGCGGGAATATCCCGAACATCTTTTCCTCCAGCGGATACTTGGGCACTCCGAAATGGTGGTACAGTCCAGCCTGCGCAGCCCAGCAAATATGCAGAGTGGAGGTTACGTTCGTCTTGCTCCAATCCATAATTTGCTTGAGTTCGTCCCAGTAGTGAACATCTTCGAATTCCATATGCTCTACCGGCGCGCCTGTAATGATCATGCCATCGAACTTCTCATGCAGCACATCGTCAAACGTCTTATAAAATAATTGCAAGTGCTCGGCAGATGTATTTTTAGAAGTGTGTGTTTTGGGATGCAGCAAGACAAACTCTACTTGAAGCGGCGTATTGCCGATGAGGCGCAGAAGTTGGGTTTCCGTAGTCTCTTTGGTCGGCATCAGATTCAGAAGCGCTATGCGTAATGGACGAATGTCCTGATGAAAGGCAACAGATTCATCCATGGTGAAGATGTTCTCTTGATTCAGAATCTCTTTGGCAGGCAGGTTGTCAGGTATTTTGATCGGCATCCTACTCACTCCTTCGCTTTTTTTTGGGATAATAAAAAGGCCTTCTCGAAGGAGAAAGGCCATCAGTAATCATCGTTAATGTCCTCTCTCATCTCCCAGAAACGATGCCGCAGCATACGCCTCCGCAAGAATTAGCACCGTGCATTCCCTTGCCATGCAAAGGTTTGTCGGTTGCCGGGTATCATAGGGCTGGTCCCTCCACCTACTCTTGATAAGAGTGTAACGTATTTGATTGTCATTTATTATAATTCTACTCTAATAGAAAATATGCGTTCCGTCAAGCTGATACTTATCAACATTCCTTGTCATGAAATCCCTGCCTGAACCAAGCACCCGGTTAAGGTTCCTTCCATACAATACGTTACGTGGAAGAAGTGCATGAAAGCCAAACTTTGCACCTTGAACTGTGGAAAATGAAGGTATATACTAGACAAGTATTCGACATGACTGTATAAGGGGGGCAACCGTATGGACGGAGACCGACCGAGGAGTAGAATCTTCGAGACGTTCCCAATAATTTCATATTGCAGGAATGCAGCCGGTACTTCAACATCCGTGGCGCCTTAAGGATCGTGTACCGGCTGCTTCCATTTCCTAAGGGGTGGACACAGATGAAAACACGATTAGTACAGAACGGCATATTCACATTAATTGAAGACGTGGCCGTCACGCTAACGCCTCCAGAGAGCGGTTTTTATTGGATTGATGCGACGGTGGAAGACCTGGAAATACTTCAGCCCCTATTTCATCTGCACGATTTGGCCGTGGAGGACTGTCTTAGCGAAGAGGAGCAGCGTCCCAAAATCGAGATTTACGACACTCACTATTTTATTGTTATTAACAGCATTCGATTTGATGACGAAGAAATTTTCCTTAGAGCGTTGAACCTTTTTCTGGGCAAGCATTTCATCATAACGGTGACCAGGCAAAAAATTAACGAGCTCCGGGCATTAAAGCCTTTCCTCTGGGAGGAAGAGGTTAACAATGCGGACCGGTTTCTCTACCACTTGATCGACCTGGTCGTCGATAATTATGTGGCTGTCGGAGACCGAATTGAAGCGAAGATCGAAAAGCTGGAAGAGGATATCCTAATGAGTACAAAGAAATCCCACCTCAATGAGATCATTGGTCTGCGCGGGGAAATTTTATGGCTCAAAAAGGTGCTTGTCCCGCAGCGCGAAGTCATAGGCACGTTAAACAAAAAGGACTTAAAATTTATCAGCAACCAGCTGCAAAAATATTTCGGCGACATTCACGAAAACGCCGTGAAAATCGTCGATACGTTCGATACGCTCCGCGATTTGATGGGCAACTTGCGAGAAGCTTACCAGTCCAGCGTTTCCAACCGCGCGAACGAAATCATGAGGATTTTTACCGCCCTGACGACGATTTTTATGCCTCTGACCTTTATTACCGGGGTCTTTGGGATGAATTTTGACAACGTTCTCGGTCTGCAAATTCCCCACGGAGACTCGATTGTGATTGCTTTTATGGCCATTCTCGGAATTAGCATGTACGTACTGTTTCGTAAAAAGGAGTGGCTCTGAGGCCGCTCCTTTTCTTTGTGCCGCCTAGCTTACCTGTGAACGCATGCTCTCCTTTTCCCTGCGGAAGCGCAGGCGCAAAAGACGAAGCCATTCGTAGACGCGGTCTTGATCCTTAACCTTCAGCTCGTCAGCGCTGTAGATGCGGTGGAGAACCGGCTTCAAATAGCGGTCCCCCTCCAGCTCGAAGGCGGTCCATGCCTTGATTTGATCTTCTTCGGAGACAGCTTGCAGCTCCGCTTCAATAAGCGGTTCCATATCGTAACCTTCGCGGTCGAGCTCCTCCACCCATAGCAGCAGCTCTCTCCGCATCATGGATATGCCTGCCTGGAGGTCATCCAGCCCCTCTCCCCTCGCGACCGATTCAAGCAGCTTTCGCTTGTCCGTCTCCTTGTCCATCTCCATGCGCATTTTCTGCTCCTTCTGCAGCTCAACCCAAGCCTCAAAGTCGGACATATCTACAGAGCGGGCCACCCAGTCGAGCGGAAATGTGGTTGTACGCGGAAATTCTTGCGTGAGCTTGAGCAGATCTCCCCCGTAGACCGCTGTCTTTTGTTCGCCAAATCCCGGAATTTGCACAAGCTCTTCCGGAGTTTGCGGCAAAAAGACGGAAATCAGACGCAGCACGCGATTGGTCGCCAGAATGTACGGCGCTTTTCCCTCTCTGGCCGATTGCTCTCTTCGCCATTTGCGAAGCGTTTCATACGCATCGTCATTCGCATTCAATTCGCAGAAGTAATTGAGAATTTGCGTCATTTTTGCCTTCCCGCTCAAGGGCTGAGCTTGCTCCCACGTTCCGTTTACGAGAGGATGAAAGCCTAGACGAATTTTCTCTTTAAGGCACAAGCGAAACGATGTGAGCAGCTCATCCCAGCTTGTTCCCTCGTACCAGGATTCCTGGACAAGCTTTCCGGCGGCATCCGGTTCGCTCCAGTAAGTATGCCAAATACCCTGTTTCTCTCCGATCGATACTTGTGCGCTTTTAACCCGTTCCTCCCCTACCTTTTTCTCCAGAGTGTTCAAAAATACGACGTTCATCTGATCTCCTCCCATAACGGAAAAATACTTCGGAAAACAAAAAGCACCCCTCCTGCGAATTTCGCAAGAGAGGTGCTTCCTCTTTTCTGAATTATCCAAATAATAGCATGTCCATTCGGATTGTGCAATACGATTGTTTTGTTCCTTGTCGTTTTAGAGTA
>LNAP01000648.1_pt1 | contig 38263 bp, 32 predicted proteins | sample 602601 | NCBI WGS metagenome assembly LNAP01 (sample SAMN02440304, study PRJNA202911) | soil metagenome | biome: Subtropical and temperate rainforests or woodlands; isolation source: soil samples (1 kg each in a 20% v/v slurry with milli Q water) were... ... | reverse complement strand
ACCATCTGATGCTGGCCTCCGATCCAGCCAGCATCTTGAATCACAAACCGCCGCCCGACGGAATCCCTCCCGATTCAATCAATCGATGAACCGCTCTAGGTCTTCTTGGATCCCTTGGATTTCAGCGTCAGGCCGAGGCGCAAGGCCATGCGCTTGACCGCATCGGGCGAGCGCCCGAGAGTTTTCGCCGCCTCTTCCAGCGAAGCCGAGGACTTGGCCAACTCCATCAGCCGGCGGTCTTCCTTGAACGACCAGGGCCTGCGCGCCATAACTGAATTCATCCTCTCGTCGACACAACGGCAAGCCGCCAAGCGGACCCACGTTCGCTCGACGGCTTTGCCTGGGTGGGGCCGGGTCTGGGGGAGCCCGGTGAGGAGATGGATATGCGATCTCGCGACGTTCGCAACAAACAACGCGGATTAAGCTAACTGCTCAACCTTACCGGGACAAAATAGCTGCGCGGCGCTCCGTAGTACCACGGGGATTCGCTAGCCAAGACCGATGCGTGCGCTCCGATGGCCGCGATCGAGCATATACCGATGCCACGTCCGGTTGTCGCAGAACCAGCGCGCGCTCGCGCAATCCAGGCGTGCGACCGCGGCGGCTTCTCCGCGATGGACTATGCGCGTCCGGTCGCATCGAGTTCGACCACGCATATTGCTCGGGGTGTTGACGGAATATCCGAACATCCCGGCCGGGTGCCGCCCGCGGTGGCCTCGCTCGGTATCTCCGGCTGTCTGTTGCCGCAAGAGATGTTGTAGCCGAGCAGCGACTGCTGATGCGGGGGCGCGGCGCGAATTCGGAGATCAATTTGAATTGAATCGCGGCGCAGCTGGATCGCAGAGACTTCGAACGAGAATGGATCCAATGCAATGCATGCGTGCACCGTCGATTCCGACGAGCAGCATTGCGCGTCTCTGAGACAACGCGTCACGAGTTCGTCGAATTTGTTCGGCTATGCTCGCGCATACGGCCACAAACAAATCAGAAGACCGAGATGCTTCACAAGGCGCGCGCGGCACTTCCTCTCACGAAGATCAGAGAGCGGGCGTTGGAAGGCGCCTTTTTCAGCGTTGCGCTGATCGCGATGGCGGGCTGGGTGTATTTCATCACGCTGTTGCTGGTGAGGTTGTTCTTCTGGTTGTTCGGTTGAAGCGCGTGGGGGCACTTCGCGTGCAAGGTGCTGCCCAAAAAATCCCTGGCATGACGAGAAAATCAGCGGCGCTCATCATGATCTCGACACAACTCGAAGATGAGACTGTCACGGCATGAGACAAGACGCTCGGTCACTGGGGCGAATCCCGAATGACGCTGGTTGCGATCTGATTTCGCTCTTCGCCGTGGCGTGCATTTTGATGGTTTGCAACCGGAATGTCGGCGTTCCGTTGCGGCGAGAATGACGGTAGAGGGGAGCGGATCATGACGAGGCTGCGGGTAGGCACCATGACGAGCCCGACGAACAACGCGCCGCGACGGTATTTCGTCGATGGGGGCGGCCGCCGTGTCCTGATCGGCCTCACGCCCGAGGAGACGTTCGAATTCGAGCAGCTCGACAGTGAGCAGGTGTCCGACCAGGGGCAGGCTGCCACCGACAGCCGCGATGTGTGGCCGAATGCCGGCGAGCAGCGCCGGCATGAGCTTTATGAGAAGCACGAGGGCGCCTGGAAGTCCTGGATGGCGCAAAGCCGCACCGGGCGGCGCGAAGGATTCAACCTTTATTAACCATCCCGGGCCCATTTTCCGGTCTGGCGCCTCGAACCGGAAAACGCACGCATGTTTCAGCTCTTCCTGCGAGCCCGCACCCATAATTTCCTGAAGGACCGTTTCGGGGGAGAACAGACGTTCCGCGCGCGCTCGCCCGAGCGCGACGCTGAAACCGATCGCGCGCGCATCGAAGCCATCATGGTCGCGATCGATGACGCCCTGCATGCGGCGGAGCGCGAGCAGTCGGGCTTGAACCGCCGGGTCGAGGACGTGCTGGCGCGTGCGGCCGTGACCTTCGGCAACGGCGACGATGAATATCTGGAGCGCGAGGCGCTCGACAATCACCACCAGGATCTGTTCGACAAGGAAATCCTTAACGGCCAGCGCCGGCTCAAGGAGCTCGGCGCTTCGATCGCGCATTTCAAGTTCTTGAAGGCGGCGATGCTGAGTCGCTTTCCGGAATTCCGGCCGGGCGCCAATTCTCATTAGCCCTGACGTTCTGCTTTCCTAATCTTTCGACTGCGCTCTCAACTTGAGTTGGATGCCGCGGCCGATTTGCGCGCGCGGAAAAAATGTCTTATTGAAGACGCGTTATCTTGGCTTTTTTGTTTTTTGGCAGTTCCTGGAATGTTTTCGATCGGTGTCCTTCCGTTCGCGCGTCGCGTTGTTCTGTTGGCTCTTCTGCTTTTAGGGGCTTATTTGTTCGGCTTCCTGGGCAGCACCTATGAGGTTTGGCCCGGACCGCGATTAGGCGAGGCGGTTCGCCTGCTGAAATTTCACCTGCCGTTCGGCTCGCACAATCAAGACCAGTTCGGCCGTCTTCGGCGTTACGCTGGGAAGGTCGAGGTTCCTTGCCCGCCGCAGGATGCCGAAACTGCAGCTTTTGTCGTGGCGGGGCAGTCGAACTCCGCCAATCACGGGGGGCAGCGCTTTCAGTCCGTCAGCGGCCAAGTGCTGAACTACTACGAAGGCAGGTGTTTTCTGGCGAGTTCGCCGTTTCTTGGAGCCGAAGGCATGCTCGGAGAATCCTGGACCCTGCTTGGCCATCGCCTCGTGCAAGGCAATGTCTATCGCCGCGTGATTTTCATTCCAGGCGGTGTGGGAAGTACGCCTTTGGTGCGATGGGCCCAAGGAGGCGATCTAAATCGCATGCTTGAGGGCGTCATTCGCGACGCCAAGGCTCATTACACGATAAGCGGTGTCCTTTGGCATCAGGGCGAAACTGACTATCGATTGAGGACCAGTAAGGATGCCTATGAAGCTCAACTCAGATCTCTCATTTCATCTATACGGGACCTCGGCGTATCCGCCCCAATTTACATCTCGACCGCGAGTTTTGAGGAGCGATATACCGACTGGGCGCCGGCCAATCCGATCGTCGAGGCGCAGAGAGCGGTGGTTGACGGCTCCGCGGTGTTTGCAGGTCCGAACACTGACGTTATCGGGGCCGCCGATCGATATGACGGGACTCATTTTTCAGCCAGCGGACAGGAAAAATTCGCGGACCAATGGTTCGAGATACTTTCCCGGAAGAAATCCGACATGCGTACCCAGCAGCGGTAGCGGGCAGACAGCCGCGACCTAAATGGCCAGCATGCTGTTGCCCTGAATGGAGAGCAGCGTCAGATTTCCGGTGGCGTAGGCCCCCGTATCGATGTTGGCGCGGTTTTCCAGCAACTCGGCCTGCCGAACCGGCGTATGGCCGTGCACGACGTATTTGCCGAAGCGCCGCTTGCTCTGGAGAAATTCGTCCCGGATCCACAGCAGGTCCTGCTCGCTCTGTTCGGAGAGCGGAATTCCCGGACGCACCCCCGCATGGACGAAGAAGAAGTCCCCGCATGTGAAGGTCGGCCGCAACTGGCGCAGGAACGCGACGTGCTCCGGCGGCATCGCGGATGAGAACTCGCGCACGAGGTCGGACAACTCGTCCTTGCCGAGACCGGGCGTGGCCGACACGCCGTACGACATCAGGGTCTGGAGCCCGCCGAACTGAAGCCATTCGGCGGCGCGGGAGGGATCTTCCAGCACCGAGGTCAAATAGGCCTCATGATTGCCCTTGAGAAAGACCGTGTTGCGGCGGCGGCTGCGTTCGATCAGGAGATCCAGGGTTCGACGCGAATCTGGCCCACGATCGATGTAGTCGCCAAGAAAGACCTCGATCGCGCGATAGGGCCGGCTGTTCGCCATGTCGGCATCGATGACCGCGAACATCTGCTCGAGCAGATGCGCGCAGCCGTGGATGTCGCTCATCGCGTAGATGCGCACGCCGTTCGGTAGCTTCGGCCGGGGCGAATTTTGGGGCGCGATCATTGGCATGGGGTTCAACTCTTTCAGAGAGCTTCGCCCGTGATGTCAATATGCTATCGACGAAATCGGGGCGCCATGAGTGGCTTTTTTCCCACCTCGGCTGACAGACGCCCATTTGCGTGTCCTGCCGATCATCGGCCGGCTCTGCGAATCACCGGTTTCCGCGTTTGCTGCCCGGTTAGCCGAAGCTTTGGCTGTCGAAGGATTGCGCGACCTTGCCGCGATAGGCCGATGCGCGCACGCGGACCAGGACCGCGCCGCAGAAATAGCCGAGCTGGAGCGCCGATGCGAACACGAGGATCGTAACAACGATGTGAACTGACGCCTGCCCTTGCCAGGCGGAGCCCGCGCCGAGGATCGCGGCCCCGAGAACGATGAAGGGCGGCAGGATGAAGATCCGGAAGCGCCCTCCCAGCAAAGATCCGATCAGTAGACTGAAAATGGCAACCGTACTCACGACACAACTCCCCGAGTTGGTCACGAGTGTTAATGGCTGCGGCCTAATACCGGCTTAAGCGGCATGGTTGAACAGCCGTTCAAATGCGCGCGAAAATGCTGTACGAATTTGACGCGATTTGGTGCGAAACGCGGCGCAATGCCCGCATAATTGTCACGTGTGTGACAGTAGTTTGAGCATTCATTTGCGGCGAAGCTGCGTTGCAGGAAAATCGATTTGATTTTTTCGCTGCACTGCCGCAATGTCGCTTTGTTTAGTTAAGATATACTTCGGCGCACGTCGAAAATTTGGATCGATTTGCTCGCAATTCTTTATTGCGAATTGAGCGACGAGGCAGCGAGGTTCGGATGGCTGTAGCAACTTACGGTTCGGAAAACTATCATTCGGCTATATCGAACCGGCGCGGTGCCCTCCAACGGCCTCTCCAGGTTGCCTTGATCGCCGGTGACTTCGTTGCGGTGCTGCTCAGCTATTTCGTGGCGAGCGGTCTGTATCGCTTGCTCGTGACCGAGCAGGATTCCTCCGTCGGAGCGGGGCTCGTCGTCGGCGCTGTGTTCGTGACGATCTCGTATTTCCAGGGCGTGTACGATCACCACCGCCTGCTGAGCACGGTCTGGCAGCTGCGCAAGGTGCTGGCGGTCTGGCTGATCTCGCTGACGATTCTCGCGGTCGAGGCGTTTCTGCTCAAATCGTCCGCGGATCTGTCGCGCGGAACCACGCTGCTCTTCGCCGCGACCGGTGGCGTCGCCTTGGGCGGGCTGCGCCTGTTTTGGCGCATGGCTCTGACATCAAGCTATGCGAGGGGCCGCCTGGTCGACCGCAAGGTCGTGCTGCTCAGCCTCAAGCCGCTCGATTTCACCTCCACTCGCTTCAAGGACCTGCGCAAGCACGGCTTCAACGTCGTACGGCATTTCGTGCTCGAACAGTCCGAGGAGGGCGCCAACTGGGATCGCGAGATCCGCGACATCACCCGTCAGGCGCGAGCTGCGGACGTGGAAGAATATCTCCTGGTGATCGACTGGGACGAAATGCCTCTTCTCCAGAAGTTGAGCCAGCATCTGCGCGTGGTTCCCCAGCCGATTCGGCTGCTGCCGGACTTCCCGATTGCCGATCTGGTCTCGCGTCCGTTCCAGCCTGTCAGCGGCACTGTCGCGATCGAGATCCAGCGCGCACCATTGAATGCATTCGAGCGGGCGCAGAAGCGCTGCCTCGACATCGGGCTGGCATCGTTTGCACTTCTGTTGCTGGCGCCGCTGCTGGTAACGGCCGCGATCATGATCAAGCTCGATTCAAAGGGCAAAGTAATCTTCAGGCAGTCACGGCGCGGCTTCAACGGCAAGCAGTTCGAGATCTGGAAGTTCCGCTCCATGACGGTGGCGGAGAACGGTCACACCGTCACGCAGGCGACAAAGAGCGATGCGCGGGTGACGCGCGTCGGCCGCGTGCTGCGGCGGACCAGCATCGACGAGCTGCCGCAGCTCTGGAACGTGCTTCGCGGCGAGATGTCGCTGGTCGGGCCGCGCCCGCATGCGCTGGCGCATGACAACTATTACGACCAGATCATCAGCAATTACGTGTACCGTCATCACATGAAGCCAGGCCTGACCGGTTGGGCCCAGGTCAACGGCTTCCGCGGCGAGACGCCCACCATCGACCTGATGGAAAAGCGGGTCGAGTACGATGTCTGGTACGTCAGCAACTGGAGCATATGGCTCGACATCAGGATCATCCTGAAGACCGCGCTGGCGCTGATCCATCAGGAAGCCTACTAGCCTCCGGCCATTGTTCTCTGAACCCAGGTTGTCAGGGCCTGCTTTGGGACCCGGCGAAGTCCAGAGGATTCGACACCCTCTTCGCCGGATCATTCCTTCAGATGGTCCGGTCGATCCTCGAAGGGATAGCAGCGGTGGCGAATCTGCAGTCCCTTTTCCGCGACGAAATGCATGAGGAGCTCTCGATCGATTTGCGGGGCACCGCATGTCCGTTCGAGCAATTCGGGGCGAGCTGCCGCGGCGGCCGCCTGATAGAGCGTGGCGGCGCTTGGGAATAAGCGCGCTTGGAAGAGATCGGCGAAATCCTGGACGGCGTAGTTCTTCAGCTCGGGTGTCGCCGCATTGAAGACGCGAAGCGCCAGAGGTGCGCGAATGAGCTGGAGCCAGGCTTCGTGCGGCGCGAAGCGATAGGAAAGACCCAGCAATCCCGCCGTCCGCGGCCCAAAGCCCGCCTGGCGGATTTCAGCCCAATAGGCGCCGAACCAGCCCAGTCCTTCGGTTGGCGCGCACGCGAGCAACGTGCGGCTCGTGGACTCGACGCCATCCGCATCGATATCGGCCCGTCTCAAGTCGCCGGCGTGCGTCGATTCGTCGGCGATCGCGAGCTGCAACAGCAGGAGTTCGCGCAGCGTCTTGGCGTTGCATAGCCGCCTTGCGGCCGGCAGATTGCCCGCGACGATCCGCCTCAGCCGATCGAGGTCGTATCTTTCGCCGCGCGAAACGCGGCCGGCAATCTGAGGAACGGCGGGATCGGTCGCATCGGGGGCAATGGATATGATCCAAGCCAGCGCAACCGCGGAGAGAGCGACCGTCGAGCCGCGCAGGAGCCAGCGAAACGCGGATCCCGCGGCCTCTGCCGGCGGCACGGTGGTGCTAGGCTCCCTCGACATAATAGCTGTTGTAGTGCGAGCCCTTGTACGCCTCGATCCGCTTGAGCATCTTCGGATTGGCGCGATTGAGCACGGCGCCCAAGAGCTTCTTCTGAATGCCTTCGGAGCTGGCCATCGATTCCTGAAGCGCGCTGCGGGTCGTGCGGCCCCATTCGATCACGTAAACCATCGCATCGACGAGATGGCTGACGGCTTTGGCGTCGGACACCGGCATCACCGGCGCTAGATCGATCACGATGTACTCATACTCCTCGCGCACTATCGCCAGCAGGTCGGCCATCGACTTGGATGCGATCACGTCTGCCGAGTTCACCATGCGCGATGCGACGACGGACGGCAGGAAGTCGAGCCCGCTCTCCTTGCTGCGCTGGATGTGGTAGCCGAACGAGCGCGGATCCATGAGAGCTTCGACGAGGCCGGTCTTGGAATGGGGAGCCAGCGCTCTCGTCAGCGACCTAGTATGGAGGTCGCCGTCGATGAGCAGCGTGCGATGGCCCGTCAATGCGGCGAGATGACCGAAATTGGCGGCCACCGTGGTCTTTCCTTCCTTAGGCAGCGACGACAGGATTCCGATCACCTTGACCTCGCGAGAGAGGCGCGCGACGTCGATCGAGACCTTGATGTTCCGAAGCGTTTCCGCGAATCGCGAGAACGGGTGCTCGACGACGTAGCTTGAAACGTTTCCTTCAGGCTGATCCGCCGTAGCCCTTGCCGGGCGGATGTCCGGAAGGACGCCGAGGCATTTCACCCCGAGCTGATCTTCGACATCGCTCGGAGACCGCAGCACGTCGCTCAGCAGCTCTCGTGTAAAGGCGGCGCCGAAGCCGAAGCAGAGACCGCCGAACAGGCCGCCCATCAGCGCCAGCAGGGTCTTGGGCGAGCTCTTCTTGTCCGGCTTGACCGCCGTGCTGATGATGCGCGCCTCGCTGATCGGGAAGCTCTGATTTTGCGTCGCGTTCTGGAGTTTTTCGAGGAAGTTGTTGTAGAGGTTGCGATAGGTGTCGGCCGCGCTCTCGAGGTCGCGCAGCTTGACCTGCGCCTGGCTGGTGCTGCCGGCCTGGGTCACGAGATTCTTCAGATTTTCCTCGAGCGCCGTCTCGCGGCTCTTGGCGATCTCGTACTCGCTGCGATAGGCGTCCGCGATACGGCGCACTTCGTCGGCGATCGCCTTGCGCAGCTCTTCCATGCGGTTGGCGAGGTTGATGGCCGCCTGGTGGGTCTTGCCGTAACGGCTCGACCAGTCGGCATATTGCGCGGCGAGGTCGAGATATTGGGCACGCAGGCGCGTGATCACGGTGTTGTTGAGGGCATCGGTCACCGTCGGCTGGACGAGATCCTTGTCGAGCAGCGCCTCGATCCGGTCGAGGCGAGCCTTGGCCTCTGCAGTAGCAGCATGCGCGGCAATGAGCTGCGAGTTGACGTCCGCAAGCTGCTGCTCGCTCATCAGGCCACGGCTGGTGCCGACGATGTTGTTTTGCGCCTTGAACGTCTGCACGGCGCGGTCGCTCGCCGTCGCCTGTTCACGCAGCTCCGCGCTGCGTTGCTGGAGCCATTCGCCCGCGCGCTTGGTCGACTGGTACTTCGCTTCCAACGCACCGACGATGTAGGCGTCAGCGACTGCGTTCGCGATCTGCGCCGCCTTGTTCGGATTGATCGAGCGATAGTTCAGCGACAGGACATAGGTCGTCAGCACGCGCTCGACCTTGAGGTTCTTCTGCACCAACTCGACTGCGCCCCGTTCGACCCGTTCCTTGCTTGGTGGGCCGTCCGAACCGAACAGTGACATGACTTTGCCGATGATCAGCGGAAGCAATCCGGGCTCGGAGCCGTTGAACTCCGGATCTTCAGTGAGCTTCAGGCGACGAACGATCGACAGGAGCAGGTCGTCGGACTGGAGAATCTCGACCTGACTATCGACGAATCCCGGGTCGATCAGCGCATTGGCCGTTCCGCTATCCTTGTCCAGCACCTGGGTTTGACGCGTGTCCATCAGGATCCGCGCATTCGCCGTGTACATCGGCGTCGCGCTGATCAGGTAGACGAGAACGAGCGCGAGCGTACCGGCCACGATGGCGACGATCAGCGGCCATTGGCGACGCACGATGTCCAGAGCGCGCTCGGCGCTCAGCGTCGTGCCACCGACCTCAATGGCGTATTTCGGGCGATGTGGAAACTGGTCTCGTGGCTGAAACATCTCGGATCTTGTCACTCGGGAAGGGGAACGGGTTTGAACGGGTCAGCAAGTTCGGTCTTCCATTCACCCGACATCAGGCCGGCGTTCGAGCTCGAACCTGCCGGCACGCTATTGGCCGCAGATGGAGCGGGCGCCATCGCCGCGTCCTGATCTGCGAGATATCCCTTGAGCACCGACCCGTCGTGCAGCTTGGTGACGAAGTCGCTGATCCTGCGCGCGATATCGGGCTTGGTCGCGATGCAACGCTCTTCGGCACGGTGAAGCCCGGCGCCGATCGCGATGCGATCGGCCTGGCTTGCCTCGCGCAGCATGTCCCTGACCGGGGCGAGTGCGGCGATGTCGGTCACCAGCAATCCAGTCAGCCGGCCCGAAAGCTTGTCACGATCGTTCTTTGACAGCCGCAACAGCACCGATGGATCCGAGATAAAGGCACTGATCGCAGACGAGGGAGCGCGCTCGGAGCGATCGACGCATTGCGCCGAGGCCGGCACGGCAAGCGAAGCAGCCAGCGTACCGACGACGATCGCAGCGATCCGCGAGGCTCGAAATGAGCTACGCAACAAGCTATTGAGTTTGAGGAGGGTCGCGCTCATATCTCGTTGCGAATTATTGATAAGCGTATCGATTTCGGCCGTAGGTCTTTGATGACCCAAAACTATGTCAAATTCTTGTGCAGTGCAAAATATACCCCAGCGCGGACCGAATTGCCAATCTCATTGGCTTCGAACACCGATTCAACATGAACGAAGCTCGCCGCGATCCGGCGCAGATTTGGAAAATGATTGCACGTGCCGGCATGCCTTAAGCACGAATCTTAGGCAGGCTGCCATGCAGGATCGACATACAAAGACAAAGGCGCGGGGATGGTCTGAGCACCATCTTCCCGCGCCTCTTGCAACCTGCGATTGGGGGCTGGAACGAAACCTCTCGCGATTTACTCGACCGTCCGCAGCATCGCGAGACGCGTCGCGCGCAGACGCTCGCCGCGCTGGCCGATCGCGACCCAGAAGTGCGGGTTGCCGCCGGACTGCATCGAGATCCACTCGTAGTCCGCTGCATTCCACGGCAGCACCGAAGAGGACAGATTGTCCAGAACGAAGTCGCCGTCGGCAAGCCGCGCGACCAGCACAAGGTGGCCCCTGCCGCCCGTCAGGACAACTGCAAGCCGGAGCGCTGATTTGGGCCAGCCCATCTCGATCAATTGATGGCGCTTGGTGACCGCATAGTCGTTGCAATCGCCAGCGGACGGCGAAACCGTCCAGCGTGCCACCATCGGATTGGTGGATTTCTGTGTCGGAGTGATGGATGCGTTGACCGAACTGTTGACCGCGCGCAGCGCGCTCATCGCGCGGTCGCCCGACGGCAGGGTTCGCTCGGCGCTATCGACCGCGCATTCGGTGTCGTAATTCATGCAGAACTTGACGAATTGCAGCGGCGCCAGCGCATTGTCGTATTCGCTGATGAATGCTCGCGTTGCCTGATTCGGCAAACCATCGTTCAATGCGTCGGCCTTGGCCGCTGCGCCGGCCGATGCGACCCCGATCGCAACCAGCGATTTGATAATCCAGCTCATGACATCCCCGTCTCGCGTTTTTTTTGACGCTACGGATATCTCACAAACGATTTGAACTTTGGTTCCGCGGAACTTTACAATTGTAGCTAAACCGGCCGGTCACAGGACCGGCCGGGGCAGCTTGGTTAATCGACCGCCAAAAATGCAGCGGCTCGAGCTGTCAGCGCGATGGGCTTACGGAGGTCAGAACTGCGGTGGACGTCGCTGCAAACAGCGTCTGAGGCGCCGCACCGGGGCCGCTCTGATTGACGACCGTGGGTTCGGTCGCGCTTGACGCGCCTGCGCGCGCCTCTGCGGCGGTCGAACCCGGCCCGCCTCCGGCAGTGGTCTCGCCGGTCGGATCCGCGCCCGCCGTCACCTCGGTGGGGATATCGCCGGTGATGCTGGTGAACGACGTGATAAGGTCAGGGTTCTCCGTCTTGAGAACCGCCTCCTGGATCAGCTGCGCAACGCCAGGCTGTGACAGGACACAGGTTGAGGCGGCAGTGCCAAGGCCAGCGCCGATGGCGCGGCTTTGATCCGCGCTGCTGGCCTTCGCCAACGAGGCAATGCCGTCGACGGTCTCGGGACGCGCGGTCAGGAGGTCGCGGACAGCCGAGGCGAGGCCGCCTTGTCCGTCCTTGAACTGGTCCAGAAGGCCGCTCGGGTTGGCGAGAAACTCGGTAGCGCGTTCCGCTGAAACGATGCCGGAATTGGCGACACAGCCCGCACTGACGCCGGTCGCGGCGAATGCCGAGGGCATCCCGGTGAACGATACGAGTGCTCCGACGACCACAACGAATCGCCTACCAGAATTCCAACTCATTGCCCTGCCCATTTCAATTATGTTTACTTTAACTCGACTTGCACGGAATTGCCACGTTCTTTTCGAAATTGCGATGGCAGCGATTGCGCGAGGCCGCACCCGACGATGGCTGCGAAAAACACACCGTACCCAGGAATTTGCAGCGAGAAATCGATGCAGCTATGTGACACTCCCAACACGGCGACGCTCGCGCCGATAACGGGTATGTAGCGATCGCGCTTTCGGCGCAAGCTTCCGGTAAACAGATGGTAAAAATACCAGAGGCTGAGGGCCGCGATCAAGGCGAAGGCGGGAATGCCCAATTCCACGGCAATCTCGAGCGGCGTGCTGTGAGCGCGGTCCCAGATGCCGAGGCTGCCTAGCGCGACAGGCCTGTAGCTGGAAAAGACAGCCTCGAAATTGCCCAGTCCGATGCCGAGCAGCGGGTGATCGGCGATGATCCCCGCCGATGCCTGATAGGCTGCAAGCCGCTGAGGGTCGATCAGGCCGTGTTCGACGATTCGGCCGGCCACGAGGCCACCCACGAGCTGCAGAAGCACGAGCCCCGCTGCCGCCGACCCGCCGAGGATCAGCCATTTCCGCGATCCGCCAAGCTCGAGAGGCATGAGATAAAGGACGATGGCCAGCACGAACGCGCCGACTGACAGCAGCAGGCCCGCCCGCGATCCCGTCATGGCAAGGGCGATCGTGCAGATTGCAAATCCCGCACCGAGTGCCGCCGAGGTAGCGAAGATCTGCCCCAGTCGCGACCGCAAATCTTGTGATATCGGCGGCTCGCCGTCCTGGCGGCGGTGCATGGTGCGCAGGAGCGGCACCAGAAACAACAGGGCGCACGTTCCCCAGAACGTCGCCGACGTGTTTCGGTTGACGAAGGTTCCGGTGGCAAAGCCCAGATAGGCCTCCTTCTGCCGAAACAGGATCATGTCGGGCGCGATCAGCTCCGCCATAATTCCGTGGAGCGCATACAGGCAACCCGCCCACGCCATTACGTGTAGCAGCGAGCGCGCGGCTCCCGCATCGCTTGCAAGGATCACGGCACGGGTGAATGCCAGCGACATCAAGAGTACCGAGCCGAACGCCAGCCATGGTCCGCGCGCGGTGACGGAGAGGCGGTCAGGCAGTGCAGGGCCGAAAATCTGCCGCGGCAGTTCCCAGACGGTTGCAGATTGTGCAGGGGGAGCGCTGCTCCACATCTGAAGCGCGACGAGGATGCCCACCGTTGTGACCGCCACTGCCGATGGAATCAGCAACACAGCGTTGCGCCGGCTCACAGCTGAAAGATCCGCGGTCAACAGGCTGCATACGAGCAGAAAATTCCAGAAACAAATCCATGCGAGGTCAAGGGATCCAAGCGGAAGCGGCGCCAGCACGAACACGGCTGTGGCGAAAAATCGCGATATCGCGCCCAAAGGCCCCTCTGTCGTTCAACTCAGCGACGATGGAGCTATCAGAACTTCACGCGAGATCAAGTTAATGCGCATCCGGCCACGATTTCAGCATGATCGGCGGGTTTACCTCAATTGATGCAACAGCCGGACATCACGCGACGATGAGCGCTAAAGCATCTCAGTAAATCTCGGTTCAATTTGACGGTTAGCGGTTGAACCGCAGGTCGAAGAAAGGCATTATGCTGCGTCGCAGCATTTTTGCTCTCGCTCATTGTCAGGTGCTCTGCCTTGCCGGTTCACAAGCCAAAAGCGCACTATGTGCCGCTCGATAGCGTTCGAGGTATCGCGGCTCTGTGCGTGGTCGTTCACCATTTTGTCGGCTCGGAGACACTCAAGGTGATCCTGCCGCATCGGGCGTGGATCGATGTCGCGTTCTTCCACAATTCCTGGCTCTGCGTCGATCTGTTCTTCGTGCTCAGCGGCATCGTCATTTCGATGAGCTACATGAAGTCGGAGTTCGGCGGCTTCGACTTCGGTGACTTCGTTGCGCGCCGTATTGCGCGAATCTATCCTCTTCACTTGGCGACTTTGCTCGCATTCCTGTCGTTTCGGTTGATGAAGCTCGGCCTGGTGGCGATCGGCGTCCTGCATTTCGTGCCACCGGAAATGCCGGTAAATAACTATGTCTCCTTCCTCGTGAACCTGCTGCTGCTTCAGGCGTCCGGCATCATCAACTATCTCAGCTGGAACGGGCCGAGTTGGAGCATCAGTGCGGAGTTCTACACCTACCTCGTGTTCGCCACCGTGATGATCGCGGCGCAGGCCGCTAGGAGCGTCCGTATGGTCTATGCCCTGTCGGGATTGCTCGTTATAGGCAGTCTTGGCATCATCCTGTTCGTGCTGCGAATGGAGAGTCTCGACTTTCACTACCAGTTCGGCATCGTTCGCTGCGTTCTCAGCTTCTTTCTCGGGGTGCTGACGGTTCGTGCGGTGGCACTGGTGCCGCCGGGCGTGAATCCGCGGCTTCAGTCGGTCGTGCAGATTGGTGCAGCGGTCGCGGCGATCGTTATCATCTCGGTGGTCGGATGGCTGCCGGCCATCAGCTTCGTCGCGCCGGTTGTCTTTGCGATCCTGCTCGGGTCGCTGATGGTGTTTCCCTATCGGCCCTTGCCTGAACTGCTCACGGTGCAGCCGCTGGTGTGGCTCGGCAAGCGGTCCTATTCGATCTACATGGTCCACGCTCTGGTGCTCGTCCTGCTCGAATATTTCGCGCGCGGCGTTGGGGCGGCCCGTTTTCAGTCCCTGGATGGTCTGCTGCCTGGCCTGCCTGCGTCGGTGCTGCTCGTCGGTTTCGTCGGCGCGGTGCTCGCACTTTCGAGCCTGACCTACGCCACCATCGAAATGCCGGGGTCGCGGCTGGTTCTCGGGCTGCTCAGGCCCCGTCGGGCCAAGTCGCTCGCCGCGGCCGAGTGAATCGATGGCTGCCTATCCATCATCTTCAGCGCTTGCCGGTCCTGGCTTCCGCTTTGCGGAACAGCCCATCGACGACGGCGCGCAGGCGAGCGGTTCGACCTTCAATCTCGAGGCGATCGCCCTTGTTCTCTACTTCTATCGCGACGCGCTCGCCGGCGCATTGCGCTATTACCTGGCGGTCGTCAAAATCGACGTCATCTGGTTCCTGCCCGACATCTTCGCGATGGTGTGCATCCTCGCGTTCATTCAGCGCTACATCCTGGTGGGAAAGAGCCTGGTTGCCATCCTGACGCTATTCTACATGGCGTTTGCACTTTATCTCGGATACGTCTTCCTCGGCTACTTCACCGGCATGATGTCGTCGTTCAAGATGATCGCGCCGGTGTTCGTGGGTTTTTGCTTCTGCGGCCGGGATTTCGGCGAGTACCGGCGACTGCTGGCCTGGATTCATCCGCTTTTCTACCTGACGATCTTCGGGATTTTCCTGTCATGGCGTATTCAGCTGCCGTGGGTCGGTTTCTCCTACGAGACCTTCGGCGCGACGCGGCAGGCAAGCAGGCTCTGGTGGGCGGCGTCGGAGACGCGGCTGGCCGGCCTGGCGGCCGACAACACGATGGCCGCATTTTTCGTATTCATCACCTACGTCCTGACGTCCGCGCGGCGTAGCCTGCTGTGGTGCCTATTCTGGGCCCCGATCGGACTCTATGCCATCAAGCTGACGACGAGCAAAACCTCGCTCGGTGTGATGATGATCTACGTCGTGTGTCTCGTCATCATCCGTATGCTGCCGGAGCGTGAGAAGTTTCCCATGCTTCGGCGGATGTCGCTGCTGTCGTTTCTATCGATCCTGGTTCCGTTCGTTCTCATTGCTCTTTTCGCGGGGACCGGGTTGACCAGCATTTCGAGAGGCCTTTTCAGCCTGCAAGACCGCGTGAACAACAGCTGGCAATTGCCGTTTGTGTATATGAGCGATCTGATGCCCGTCGGGTTTATCTTCGGCTGTGGGCTCGGTTGCTTCAACTATCCGCAATTGCTGTTCTCGAACAAGCTGAGCTACTACGTTCCGGTCGATAATTTCTATCTCGGCACCTATCTCATGTTCGGGCCAATCTTCCTGGTGTTCGTGGTGCTGGCGATCGTCGCGATCGCCAGGTCCAGGGACATCTACAAGCTCTCGGCGGCTTTCGCGATGAACCTCTTCACCATCACCGTGCTTGCCTACGGCCCTGCGAGCGGTCTGATCATGCTCGCTGTGGCTTTCAGCGATGTCTTCGGGCGATCGAGGCCGACAAGCGCTTCCGCGGACCTGGCGCCGCTCGCGCCTGACGTCGACGATCTGGTCTCGCGGCCGGCGTGAAACCGATCTCACCCCGCACGGTGTTTTCCGGTGTGTCGGGCCTTGACGGGTGTCGACCTCGGATGGCGAACGGAGAAAAGGCCGTGAGCGACGACAACAAGGGTTTCTTGCCGGCCATTCAGGGACTGCGCGGCGTCGCGGCCCTGACCGTTCTGATCGTGCACCTTCAGGACATGCCGCTGCTCGCGGGCTTTCTGCCGCCGATCTGGTCGTGGCTCGAGGCCACGATCAACATGGGCGGACATGGCGTCGAGCTCTTCTTCATGATCAGCGGCTTCCTGATCCCGGCGAGCCTTGTACGCCACCGCCTCGTCGGGAAGTTTTTTCTCGATCGCTGCCTGCGCATCCTCCCGGTGTTCGTGATCCTGCACGTGATCCTCTTCACGATCGGGCCGCTGGTCGGCTACAAGTTCTTCAAGGGGATCGATCTGCCGACTTATCTCAAGCTGTTCTTCGTCAATCTCGCGTTCCTGCCGGATGCTCTGGGATTGCCGATCGGTCAGCAGAACGCCTGGACCCTCAGTTATGAATGGGCGTTCTACATCCTCTTCGCGCTTGCCTTCATGGCGGCGGCGAGGAACTGGGTCCTGGCTGCGCCGTTTGTCGCGCTCGCCGTCGCGGGCATCATCTATCGGCCGATCGCCGCGTTCTTTCTGGTCGGACTGCTGTTCAGCTTCGTCGACCTGCGGATCCGTATCGCCGGTTGGCCGGGCGTGCTGGCGGGGATTCTCTGCGGCGCAGCGATGTATGTCTCTATTGAATATCTGCATCCGCTGGTGGGGCTGGTTCCCGGCGCGCTGCTGTTTGGAATGGTCCTTGCTCCGGACTCCGGCGTCGCCGTCGCCCTGAGCGGCAAATTCCTGCAGTTCCTGGGGAAGATCAGCTATAGCCTCTATCTGGTCCATCCCTTCGCGCTGTTCCCGCTGCAAATCATCGGCGTGAAGCTGGCCGCGCACGGCGTGAACCTCTGGCTTCTCTGGGCGGGGTTTGCGGGGCTTGGTTTGATCGCCGCACTTATTGCGGGGACGCTCAGTTACGAACTGATCGAAGTGAGACTTCGACGTCTGCTGGATCCGGTGCTACGAGGCCTGTTGTTCGGAGTGCGTCGTGAACCGCGTTATGTTGCCTGAGCGCACACGATTGAAACCGATCACGCACGGGTGACATCATGATCATCAAGAATCTGCTCTCGATGTCGAGCGTGAACGTCGTGAAGTCGGCCGTTCAGTTCCTCATTACGCTGCTGATCACCTATTTCGTCACGCCCACGGAATTTGGCCTCGTGGCGTTTTCGTTGCCGTTCATCGCCTTCATCTCCATGCTGACCGACCTCGGGCTGTCGAGCGCGATGATCCAGCGGACGTCGCTCACGAAGGAGGAGGCCGGCGCGGCGACGACGCTGATGGTCGCGATCGGAATCGGTTGTGCCCTCGTGCTGGCGGCGCTGTCGAAGCCGCTGGGGGCCGCCGTCGACATGCCGGGATTGCCGTCGGTGCTGGCGGCTCTCTCCGGCTCGGTCGTCCTGTCGATTTCCGCGATGGGCCCGCGCGCGGTCCTGGAGCGCTCCCTGCAATATCGGACCGTCGCCCTGATCGAGGCTGGTGCGGCCCTGGTTTCCGCGACGGTGGGCGTGGCCGGAGCCTTGCTCGGTTGGGGAATCTGGGCGCTGATCGCCTACTACGTCCTGATGCAGGCGGTGCGTGCCGTCGCGTTCTATGTGAACACCAGGCGCCACATTCATCTGTGCTTCAAATGGCGCAGCGTCGCCCTGATGCTGTCGTTCGGCGGCTGGGTGCTGGCTTCGAACGTCCTCAACTTCACTGCGAGGAACGTCGGCAATCTCATGATCGGCGCCAAGCTGGGCGCGGCCGCCGTCGGCCTGTTCGGTCTCGCGTTTCAGTTCATGACGCTGCCGCTGATGATCCTCTCGTGGCCGGGCGGGGGCGTTCTCATGGCGACCTTGAGTCGGATGAACGGTGACGGAGAGCAGGAACGGCGCAAGGCTGCGATCTGCGCTGTCCTCGGCATGACGGCCATGATCACGTTCCCGGCGATGATCTATCTGACCTTCGGGTTGAAATATCCCGTTGCGACGTTCCTCTCGCCGCATTGGCAGGAGGTGCTGCCGCTGATTGCCATTCTCGCGCCTGCAGGCGCGGCGCAGTCGATTGCGGCCTATGCCGGTCCGATCCTGCTCGCGCACGACAAGGCCCGGCTCCAGTTCTGGGTGAGCACCGCCAACAGCGCCAGCATGATCCTTGCTTTTGTCGTGGCGTTGCCGTTCGGGCTCACGGCCGTTGCAATCGTGTATCTGATCGTATCGATCCTCGTTTGCGCCTTCATGCTGATGATTGGAGCCCGCAACTGCGCGATCTCCTATGCGTCGTTGATCGGCGCCCTGATGCCGGCCACGGTCGCCACCTCGCTTGGCGCATCGTGCGCGCTCGTCGCGACCAGGGGAGACGTCGCGAGCGTGTCACATTGGCTGATCGCGACGGCCGTCTACACGCTGATCGTGCTCGGCAGCTATGTGGTATTCAGGCGCCGGATCTGGAGCAGCGTGCAGTCGCTGCTCGGCGGATCGGCTCCGCCTGTTCAGGCAAGTCTTCCCTCGGCAAGCTAACAGAGATTGGTGGATGTCTTCAGGAGCGGGAATGGGTGACGAGCGCCAGGCGGGAATTCCGTGGCGCGAGGACCTGATGGCGAATACCGGCAAGTCCGGCATTGGCGCAGCTTTCATCGCCTTGCTCACAAGCCCCGGCTTCGCCGTGATCACGACCTGGCGCGTCGCCAAGATGCTGCGGTTCCAGACCCGCTGGGGGCATCAGATCACGTGGCTGCTCGTGCGCGCGCTGATGCGGCGAGGTTGCTACATCTCGGTCCTCGCGGAGATCGGCCCGGGACTGATCCTGCCGCATCCGACGGGCGTCGTGATCGGCGAGGGATCGCGGATCGGCCGCTCCGTCATGCTGTATCACAACGTGACCCTCGGTCGGCGTGCATGGGACGAGCCGGGTTGTCCGACGATCGGCGACAATGCCGTCATCTATACCGGTGCCGTGATCGTTGGCCCGATTTCGCTTGGCGCGGGTGCAAACGTCGCCGCCAACGCGGTCGTCACGCGCGACGTCCCGTCGAATTCCGTCGTTGCGGGAGCGCCTGCGCGGGTCGTGCGCACGGAAGCACCGGGCCGGCTGCGCGCCTAGCGCGATGACGATTCGTCCCAATCTCATCGCGCTTTAGAGGCAGGGAACGTGCGGCGCTGCCTCTTGAAGAGCCATGCGGAGATCGCCGGGTGGGCTATCGAGAGGCGTGCCCGCTCTTTGGACAGTTCCATTACGCCGCAACGCCGACGAAGGTTGTGCCCTGGTTCCATTTAGAAAGGGAATGCCGATAGATGCCGGCGCGATCCGGTCACAATTCCGATGGTTTGCCATGTCTAGTTGTGTCTGGAAACGTCTCAGACACCAAGGGCAAGCCAATGTCGTCGATCATCAACGATTTCTCGCAGGTCTATCCCTATCTCGCCGGCTCGAAATTCAACGACAACATCGTGGTGAAGTACCGGGGAGACGGCGACGTCAGATATAGATGCGACGTCCTGGTGGACATCTGTCGGGGCAAACGTGTTCTGCATGTCGGATGCTGCGATCATCTGCCGCTCATCGAGCGAAAGATCGGCAACAAGGATTGGCTGCACGGCCTGATCACGGAGTGTTCCGAATACACGGTCGGTGTCGACATCGACGCGGATGCGGTGCGCGAGGCGTCGCGAATTTCCGGCCTGGATAACATGGTCGCCGGCGACGTGACGACAGGTCAAGAGATCGAAGCGATATCCGGCCGGAAGTTCGACGTCGCCGTGTTCGGCGAAGTCGTCGAGCACATTCCCAATCCGGTCTCGTTCCTGTCGCGCTTCCGGGAGAACTACGGCGATGTGGTCGATCAGATCGTGATCACCGTTCCGAATGCCTTCCGGGGCGGAAATATCAAGGGCATCCTGCAGAACGTCGAGACGATCAACAGTGACCACCGGTTCTTCTTCACGCCCTACACGATTGCGAAGGTCGCGATCGACGCTGGCTATGCCCCGGTCGAGGTGAGAATGGCGACCTTCATGCGGGCCGGAAAGCTGAAGACGATGCTGCTGCGGCAGCTTCCGTTGCTGGCCGAAGACATCATCTTCACCGGTGCGGCCGTAGCTTCGCGGCCACAATGAGGTCGTCTTGCCCGTCGTCTCAAAGATCTAGCAGGCAGGCATGCCTGTCTGCGAATCTCGCTGCGTCAGACGAACAGGAAGTTGCCGTGATCGAGCGCGGTCGAATTCAAGTTCTTCAGCAGGATCGAGTCGGTCGTTGAGAGCTGGATCAGCGTGTCGGCCCCCGACTGCGAGATCTGCAGGTGGCTGTAGTCCGCCACCAGCGATTTGAGGATTTCGATCGTGTCGTGGTTGGATGCGGTACCGGCGTGGAAGCTCTTGATCTGGTCCTGGCCGCCGTCGAACATGATGGTCGTCGCGCCAGGTGCCGCGGAAAAGACGTCGTTACCGCTTCCGCCGTTGAGCGTCAGCCCCGCGCTCACCGCCGTCACGGCATGGGTGCCGTCGCTGTTGAGAACGTCGATCGCGAGCAGCGAGCCGCCGGAGTTGTAGCTGTCGTGCTCGACGGCGCCGGGCAGGCCTGAAACCTTGAACTTGAAGATATCCGAGCTGCCGTCGGCGTTGTTGACGGTCTCGGTCGTCTTGACCCCGGCAGAGTCGTAGACGTCGGTGATCTTGCTGCCATCCGGCTTGAGGACCTGGGTGTAGTCGAGTGTGCCGTCCGCATGCGAGCGTTCGACCAAGGTCACCTTGCTCGAGACGTCGAGATGCTGGTGCTCGGTGACGTAGCTCTTGCCGGTGATGTTGTACGAGTAGTTGTCGTGGCTGCCGTCGGCGTTGTTGATATAGGCCTTGGTCTTGATGCCTGACGTGTAAACGGTCGTCGAATTCGAGCCGTCCTTGTTCAGTTCGTAGTCGCTGGCGAGGTTGCCGGCGCTGTCGAACAGCTTGGTGTCCTTGGAGCCGTCGACGTCGACGACGTAGATCGACGTCGGCAACCCGTTCGCATAGTTCGAGGTCGTGACGTCGCCGCCCGCGGTCTTGACGACGTGCTGGGTAACGGAGCCGGACGAATTGTATATGTCCGTCGTGGTCGATCCGTCGGCGCCGTTGAGGATCTCGCTCGTCTTGTGACCGGTGCTGTCGTAGAGGTCGGTGACCTTGCTGCCATCGGCGTTGATTACCTGCTTGTAGGCAAGCGTGTCGTCGGCATGGAGGCGGGTCAGGCTTGTCAGAATACCAGCCGCGGTGGTGTGCTGAATTTCGGTCGTATAGGTCTGGCCGGTGATGCTGTAGTAATAGTTGTCGTGGCTACCGTCGGCGTTGGTGACATAGACCTTGGTCTTGACGCCCGCCGAATAGAGCGTGTTGGAGGACGAGCCATCCTTGTTCTGGACCAGGTCGCTGGCAACGATGCCATTGGAGTCGTAGAGCTTCGAGTCCTTGGAGCCGTCTGCATTGACCACGTAGACCGACACCAGCAGCGAGCCGTTGTAGTTGGCCGTGGTTACGTTGCCCGACGCGGTCTGCACGACATGCTGCTTGAGCACGCCGGCCGTGGTGTAGACGTCGGTCGTGGTGGCTGCCGACGTCACGGTAACAGCCGAGGTCTTGTGGCCCGTGGCGTCGTACTGGGTCGTGACCCTGCTGCCATCGCTGTTGAACACCTGCTGATACGCAAGTGTGTTATCGGCATGAAGGCGGATCAGGCTGGTTAGTTTGTTTGCAGCGTCGGTGTGCTGGACCTCGGTTGTATAGCTCTGCCCGGTGATGTTGTAGGTGTAATTGTCATGGCTGCCGTCGGTATTGGTGGCATACACCTTGGTCTTGACACCTGCCGAATAGAGCGTGTTGGAGGACGAGCCATCCTTGTTCTGGACCAGGTCGCTGGCAATGATGCCATTGGAGTCGTAGAGCTTCGAGTCCTTGGATCCGTCGGCGTTGACCACGTAGACTGACACCAGCAGCGAGCCGTTGTAGTTTGTCGTGGTTACGTTGCCTGAGGTTGTCTGCACGACGTTTTGCTTGATCACGCCGGCCGTGGTGTAGAAATTGGTCGTGGTGGCCGTCGACGTGACGGTGATGACCGAGGTCTTGTGGCCCGTGGCGTCGTACTGGGTCGTGACCTTGCTGCCGTCGCTGTTGAACACCTGGCTGTAAGCCATCGTGCCATCGGCATGCGTGCGGCTCACCGAGAGTAACTTGTTGTTCGCGTCGAGATGATCGTGCTCGCTGGTGTAGGACTGACCGGTGATGTTGTAGTAATAGTTGTCGTGGCTGCCGTCGGCGTTGGTGATGTAGGCCTTGGTCTTGACACCGGTCGAATACAGCGTGTTCGCGGACGAGCCATCCTTGTTCTGGACCATGTCCGCAATCAGACTTCCGCTCGTATCGTAGGTCTTGGTGTCTTTGTTGCCATTGGCCGAGATGCTGACGTCGCGCACCATCCTGCCGCCGCTGTAGGCGATGCTGTCGGACGATCCGTCGTCGTAGTTTGTGACCTTGCTGGTGATGACGCCATTGGTGAAGTTGGACGTAGCGGTCGACAGCAGCTTGGCTGAGGAGTCGTAGATCTCTGTCACGCTCCATGCTGCGGTGGAGTTGGTGACCGAGAACTGGTAGCCGCCCTGGATCGCCGCCAACGCCTTGGCGTAGTGCGAGATCATGTACTGCATGGTCGCTTCCGAAGCGACCGGAAGGACATGGGTGTCGGTGAGCGTGATGGTCTTGAGCGCGCCCGAGTCGTTGAGCTCGGACATCTGCGACACGATGTCGGCGGCGGTTCCGCTGACGTCCGTCACGGCAGGCGCGGTTGCGCCGCCCCCTGCGGGAGCGTCGATCTCGATGATCAGGGGGTGATCCGTGATCGGAACCACGATCTGGCTGACGTCATTGTAGGTCGCGATCGGCGATGTGCCCTTCAACGGGTCGTAAACGCTGATCAGATGGTGGACGCTGCCGAGGTTGATCGTGACTGACGTCGTCGGATTGGAGATCTCGGTGTCGGTGGCGTCGTTCCAGATCTTCGGCTCGGCCCAGACGACCAGTTCATAGGCGCCGTTGCTCTTGCCGAGAACCATGCTGTTCCCGGTCGCCGGCATGCCGTTGAGCGTATAGTTCAGCGACTCCGTGGGGTTATGGCCGCCCTTGTCGTCGTCGGCCAGGATCGTGGTGAGATTGTGGATCGCGGTTGCCGCGAGCTTGGGGGTTCCGTCGCTGTTGAACAGGCCCCAGTGCGACTCGGGATCGGATGCATCGTTGGTCGCTGATGCGTCGAGCAACTGGTAGAGATAAGTGGTGCTGACGCCGTCCTTGTAGGCGTCGACCAACGTGTTCAGGATCGACTTGGCCTGCACGTTCTCGCTGGCGCCGATATAGGGTGTGTCGCTCTTGGTGGTGTAGCCGGTCTCGGTGATCACGACGGGATCGGTGCCGGTGACCGATGTCGCATTGCCGAGCATGGCCTGGAGAGCGGCTGCGGGGGTCAGGCTCGTGCTGACATAGGCGTGGGAGTTGGCGTAGTCGGTTGCTCCGGAGAGGTCTCCGAGCTTTCCGTAATCGGTGGAGTCGTTGTAGCCCAACGACAGGTTGTAGACCGAAATCTTGCTGAGCGTGGCGTCGGCCTTGATGGCGCTGTAGTAGGCGGCTTGGAACTGCGCCGCAGCCGAGATGCTTGAGCTTCCGTTGTAGGTGAATGAATAGAGGTTGACCTCATTGAGGCCCTCCAGCGCAACAACGCTGCCGGGGTGGCTGGTCTCGAACGCCTTCACGGAATCCAGATAGGCCTGGAGCGCGGACGTGCCGCCGGCCGGAACACTCGACGGAACCACGAAATCGAACGTGTAGCCGTCCTTTGCCAACCCATCGAGGATCGGCTGTGCCGCCGGGCTCGAGGCGAGCCCGTCGCGCAGCTTCGTGACGCCGAGATATTTGAGATCGTCCTCCACGAGGGCAAGGTTGTTGTACCCGCCCCACGAATAGCCAGCGTGGGTATTGACGCCGATGGAACTGATAAAGCTGCTCGCCGACAGGATCGTCTGATCAGGTGCTGCGGTGGTCATCGGAATTCCAAAGCCTTTTCTGGAGCGCGAGATTTCGTTGCCGCTTGTGTCTGTCGTATCGGCCAATCTCTCTTTTTCGAGTTGGGGAGATCAGTAAAAATCGAGGTACCCCGGAGAATTTCGCGCCGAAGCGTCCTGCACGATGCCGACTCGCGAAACGAATCTGCTTGGACCGATTGATCTCTGAATCACCACGCCAATGTGCTGTCAGCGTGACGTCGGCATGGCGATGCAACGACGATGTTCGATCGATGTTGTGCCTGTGCCTAATCGAAGCGCATCTGCTTGTCGCGCAGGCAGCGTTGTTCGACTGCGTTGAGCGCCATTAAGCCTATGGCCAGAGCAGATCGAATTGCCTAGAAGCGGTTGGCCGTAGAACCACGGATCGAATTTCGAATGTGACACTTGTTCGGCGTGGAGCACGCGACGGGAGTCTTTCGAACTATTCCGAAGCAACGAGGAGTCGGCAACGGATGCGATGGAACCATCTCAGGCAGATCAGTGTGGTGCTTTTTGTCGCAGCGATGAGTGTGTCAACGTCGTTGCCTGCCAATGCACTCGAATGGGGCGTGAGCAGTCCATCGGCGATGCGAAGAGATCCCGAGCCCGCCTTTCGCGTGATGAAGGAGCGCGGCTTCACGCTGTTCAGGATCGGCGTCAATCTGTCGAAAGATAAGGAGCAGACAGAAGGTCCGATGCTGGAGAACGCCGTCCGGCTCGCGAAGATTTACGGAGTAAAGCTTCAGGCGGTCTTCGGCTTTCCCTTCCGTTGGGGCGATCGCACCGATAGCGGACGGTATCCTGCCGGCGATCGGGAGGCTCTTTATCAGCAGGGATACAATCGGACCTATGAATTCGTGCGGCAATTCAAGAACGATATCGATCAATGGGAATTGGAGAACGAGATAAACCTCGTTGCGCTCGACAAGAACGGCAAGCGCCTCTTTGGCAGCGGAATGACCGCCGCGGAATTCGAGATGCCGGCCATGGAGGACTGGGCGGCGGTCCTGCGCGGAGCGTCCGACGCGATCGACCGGATCAACCAGGAAAGCGGGCTGCATCTGAAAAAGATACTGAACACCACGTCCACCATGTTCGGCTTTCTCGATTTCATGGATCAGCGCGGCGTTCGCTACGACCTGATCTCGTATCACTACTATGAAGTGCTCGGGCAAAATCCCCGCCAGGCCTGGAACGGCTGGAACCCGCGCTTCGATTTGTTCAAGAAGCTCGCCTCCTATCGCCGGCACGTGCTCTTCAACGAGGTCAATTGTGGCGAGATCTACAAGCCCGATTATGGCAACGCGCCCGGAGACCCTGCAACCGAGCGTTGTCTGCAGAATTTGAACAACATGTTGACAGCGATCCGCGACCAGAAGGAGGTGGCGATCGACAGCGTCAGCATCTACGAGATCGTCGACGAGCCCGGCAAGAAGCCTCCGGAAAACCGCTTCGGCCTGATGTACGACCTGAACCGTCCGAAAATCGCGCTCTACCTCGTGTCGCGTTTCTCCGGGGGCAAGCTCACGCCGGCGGAAGCCGCCGAGCTCCAGAAACGGGGCTTCTGAAGCCATTTCTGGTGCCGGGGCGGAGTGTCGCAGATCCGCAACGTCAGCATGTTACGCGCGCAATGCTGTCGCGGGCAAACCGCTGGTGCGGCATGAAATTTGCCGCTAAGCACTGACGATTGGACGTGTCGTCGCTTGAACGGAGTAAGGCCATTCCCATGCAAGATCCCGCCCCGAATGTGATGTTTCTGGTTGAGGTCGTGAATTGCAATGACGGGATTGCATCCTATTGCGAGACCCTGGCCACGGGACTGCATGCCCGCGGCGTACAGATCCATCTGGTCTCCGGCGCCGTGCGCTCGGACGAGAAATCCGAATACAAGCGCCAGAAGCTGGCCGCGGCCGTCAAGGAATGGCACGTCGTTCCCGGACTTCGCAAGCTGCCCTCGCTGGCGATCTTCATGCAACTGATGAAGGTGATCCGGAAGAACAACATCACCGTGATCAACGTGCATGGGCTCGGCATGCTGATGTGGGGCAGGCTGCTCTCGCTGCTCACCGGCGCGCGCTGCGTCGCGACCTATCATCCCTCGGTGCTCGGAAATATCGAGAAGGTGCAGAATGCGCCGCAGTCGACCTTCAGCGCAGCCCAGGTCCTGTTCTTCAACCTCTTCTTTCCGCACACCCTCATCCTGATGTCGGAGGAATCGCTCCGGCATCTCCGCCGCTACGTGCTGTTCGGCAAGAGCCGGATCGCAAAGGTCTATGGCGGCGTCGATACGGTGCATTTCCGCCCGCCGTCTGATGTCGAGCGCCGCGATGCGCGCGCCAAATTCGGCGTCGCCGAGGGTGAGTTCACGTGCTTGCTGGCTGCTCGTCTTGCCTGGGTGAAGGGACACGACCTCCTCATCAAGGCGGCGCGCAAGATCCGCGACAGCGCCACACCGTCGCCGATCGACATCAAGTGCTATTTCGTCGGCAGCGGGGGAGCCGAGCGCGAGAAGGAAATCAAGTCGTTTGCCTTCGCCGATGAGAAAGACAACGACACGTTCAAATTCCTCGGCTTCATGGGCGACGTCCGCGAGATCCTCTGGGCCGCAGACGTGTTCGCGCTGCCGAGCCGGTTCGAGGGATTCCCGCTCGGCGTGGCCGAAGCCATGGCGACCGGACTGGTGCCGGTCCGGACTCCGGCGGGAGGCGCCTCAGACCAGATCATCCACGGGCAGACCGGCTTCATCGTGCCGTTCGAGGACGTTGATGCGCTCGTGGGGGCACTCGAGAAGGTGGCCGATCCCGCGATGCGTGCCGTGCTGTCGCGCAATGCCCTGACGCGTGCCCAGCAATATTTCGGTGTCGGCCCGATGGTCGACGCGACCCTCAGGATCTACGGTTTGACCGGCGATGCCAGCGGCAATCCGCTCGCTCATCCCGTGAAAGCCTGATTCTAGCGGCTCGCCGAGGCCAGCAGATCGCCTCGCCACGTCACCAGGACGACGGCAAGGCCGGCAAACGCGACCTTCCCCGCGAGCCAGAGCAGGGAATCGGACGGAGCTGCCGCGAGCATGGCGATCGCGGCGGCCGCAACGGTTACTTCCACGATGAGCAGTGCCCGCGGCGCGGCGCGGAATCGGATCAGCGGGCCGCTGGCGAAGAGAATGATGAGTGCGGTAGCCAATGCCGCGCTCGCGATTTGTCCGGCGACCGATATGTGCAGTAGCGCTCCGATCGAGGATGCAGTCGACACGAGCAGCAGCTGGCATGCCGCGACGGCCACCAGCCGCGCGGCCGATTTCGTCAGATGCGGGACGACCGCGAGCGTGGCCTGAAGGTGAGTATGGAGGAAGTAGAAGATCGCCGCGACCGGCGCTGCGTTGAGGAAATCGGCCAGCAGATCGGCCGGGACGAACAGATGTGCCGCATCGGGGAGAAGGCCGATCAGTCCGCCCAGCATCACGATCGTCGCACATAGGATGAACTCGAGCATGCGGGCGGTCGCTCTGCGCGCTTCGTCGTCGACATTGCGCTCGAACTGGACGACCACATTGGGATAGCAGACGGTGTGAATGGCGGCCACCAGAACGGAGAACGGGCGCTGTAAAAGGTCGATGGCCATCGAGAAGCCGGCCGCTCCCGTCGACGTCCGTCCGAGCGTTGCGATCACGATCAGGCGCAGCGTGACGGGTACGGAGAGATGAATGACCGAAGCGGCCGCGGCCATGATGCCGTATCGGCAGAAATGCCCCCAATCGGTCAGCATGGCACGTCGCGACGCGCGCCGGAACGAGGTGCGGTACACGACCAGGCTCATGAGAAGCACCGCGCCATAGCCCGCGGCGATGCCGCACAGGGCCGCCACCGCCGTGCCATGGAGCAGCGCAGCTGCGACGGCCGCGGCCAGAAGCACGCTGGCGCGCAGGATCAGCAGGGCGGATGCGGTCCCCAGCCGATTGGATACGCGGACGATCATGAAATACAGGTCAGTGGCGCCTTGCAGCACGGCCATCGCCAGCGCAAGGGCGACGACGCTGGTCTCGAGCGTGCCCAGCAGTGCCGCCACGCCGCCGACGAGCAACAGAACCAGCGCGCTGAGCAGTCCCGCCGTTAACAGCGAGAAGCGCAGACGTGCGGCCTCCGCCCCGGAAGCCGCTGCGAGGAAGCGTACGCCGGCCAGTTGCAGCCATTCGAACACGAAGACGCAAAACAGCTGGCTGGTCGCCAGCGCCAGCGAAAATGAGGTGTATTGGGCCGGCGAGAGGATATGGCTGACGGCAAAGATCAGGATGATTGCGGACGCACTCTGGTAGATGTAGCTGCCGAATGCGAGCAGGCTGATCATGTCTGACGACGCGAGAGAGAGAACATGGCGAGATGATGGAGGGTCGTCGTCGGCATCTGCTTCGGCCTCCGCTATGTGCGAGGCATGCCGCGGCCGCGCATCAGCTGGTCGAAGACGTTGCGATAGCCGGCGACGACGTCGTCAAAGGTCCATTTGTTGATGCCGGACTTCAATCGTCCGCTCATCTCCACGATCTGCTGGGGCGCATCGAGAATCGCCGAAATGCTCTTGGAGATCGAGGCGGGATCTGGAGACGTCAACCAGCCGGTCACGCCGGGCTCGATCGCCTCCTGGATGCCGCCGAAGGCCGTGCCGAGCAGGGGCTTGCAGGCCGCCTGCGTGTCGGCGACGACGAGCGGGCTTGGATCTTCCCAGACCGAAGGTACAACCACGACGTTCACCTGTTCGTAAAACTGCTTCGGTTGCACGAAGCCAAGAAATTCGATCCGTGCGTTCGGGGCGAGCTCCTTGATGCGCATGCGCTCGCTCTCGGACGCATGGCCCGCGATCACGAGCCGGATCCGGTCGGGCGGGATCGTCGCAATGGCGCGAACCAGATTGTAGATGCCCTTCTCTTCGGTCAGTCGCCCGATGAATCCGAACGTGACGGTGCCGTTGGTCATCGCCGTCGGTTCGCTGCCGACGTCGGCCGTCGAAGCGTTCCGAATGACGATCTTCAGCGGCGTCTGCGTGAAGAGGCCAAGCTGGGTGTGGATGTCGAGGATGCGCCGGCTGACGCCGACGACGGCGTCCAGATGCCGCGTCGCCCCGCGACGGCGAAAGGTCAGGAGCTGGCAGCTCATGCAGCTCGTCTCGCAGGCATGTCCGTCCGAAAAGCGCGAGCAGCGGGGGCAGGTGAGATAATAGTCGTGAAGCGTGTGCAGGACGGGAATGCCCAGTTCTGCCGCGGTTCGCCACACCGCCGTCGTGAGTCCGGAGAGATTGTTCGAGTGCAGGATGTCCGGCTTGAAGGCCTTGATCCGGTTGGCAACGAGCTCCGACATCGTTTGCCAGTCTTCGATCGCGTGCCAGATGCCGCGCACGGGCGCGCTGTACTGCTTGGCGAAAGGGAAGTAGATGTTGTGCACGGGCGCCGAATACACGTCGACGCCGTTGCAGGTCTCCATCTGCTGGTTCGATGCGGACGCAGCACGTATCACCTCCACGCTGTCGTTCTGCCCGACCAGGGTCTCAGCGAGGCGGCGGACGAACGTTTCCGCGCCCCCGACCACCTTCGGAGCCAGCGGTGTGGGATAGAGGGATGACGTGATAAGAATTTTCATCGAAAAGGTCTGTCCAGCTATCCTGCCAAATGGCTTTTGCTGATATCTCCGTTTCAGCCTATTGCCGGTTGGTTTTATTCTTATTCAAATAGACGTCCAAATATTGTCCTGTCACTGAATCCGCTGAAAACCTCTCGGCAAATCCTGGCTGCGGAGGCCGGGCGACTTTCCAGCGTGATCTCTCGTTTATCGCCTTCAGCATCAATTCTCCCAGTCGCTTGTGATCGTTGGGTTCGTAGGACCCAATCATGTTGGAAAACCCCGCGATCTCGGGAATCCCGCCCGCTGTCGAACAAATAGTCGCCCGGCCTGCGTTGATGCTTTCGATCAACGTTCGCGGCAGCGGCTCCGGCCAGACCGAACTCACCAGGCAGACGTCGATGCTGGCGTAGAATTCGGCTGACTTGGCAAAGCCAAGCCATTCGACGTTCCCTCTGCTGCGGCCTTTTAGCCCATGCACGTAGTCCTCGAGACCCTTTCCGGCAATTTTCAGTTGCCAGCCCTCGCCGGGAAGCTGTTCGGCGGCATTTAGAACTACTTCTATACCTTTTTCAGCCTCGAGCCGGCCGATGAACCCAAATATTAGGTCATCCGAGCTCGAAGCTGGCGAGGGCGCCACCGAGCTTGGGTCGGCGATGTTGAAGATGACGCGGCTGTCGGTGCGGGGGAAATATTTCAGCTTGGTGTGCTGGTCGAGCACGAACTGGCTGTTCGACACCACGGCATCGACCATGCGTGAGGCCAGCAAATAGGGCGACGTCATGACCGCGCAGGCCGTGCAGCGCTGCGTGCACGTCGCATCTCCTCGGAATAGCGTCGAGCGTTTGCAGAGCAGGGAATAGTCGCGCAGCGTATGCACGATCCTGATGTTGCGTCGCTTGGCCTCCGACCACAGCGAGACGGAAAATCCCGTGAGGTTGTTCGTGTGGACGACATCCGGCTTCTCGATGTCGAGAATTTCGGCGAAACGCACCGCGGACTTTCGATTCCAGGTGTCCTTGAGATGCCATTTCAGGCGCTGGATCGAAGAGGGCTTCCTGTCGGTGCCGAACGGCCAGTAGTCGTTGTCCATCGGCACACGGTATACGCGCACGCCCTTGAGTTCGTCGATGGTGCGCTCCTGCTTGTTTTGAAGGCATACCACCGACACCTGGTGGCCGCGCTGGGCGAGTGCTTGTGCGAGCAGCGACACAGACACTTCGGCGCCGCCAATGATTTCGGGCGGATAGAGCGAGTTAGCGATCAATATCTTCAAGGATAGCCCCGGATTCAGCAGTTCGCCGCAGCGTCAGTTCGATGGCCGAATCTCGAAATCCGGCACGGCCGTGCCCTTGACGCTGACCAGCAGCGGCGTCGTCGATAGCGCCGTCCAGGCGCCAGCGGCAGGGCCCGGCGCTTGCCGACATACATAGCCGATCTCGGCATTCGGTTCCGCATTTTTCAATCGCACCTCGAAACGCTTCGAGGGAGTGTCCGACCAAAGCGCCAGTTTCGTCTCCGATCCGCTGTCGCTGCGGATCTGCACGACACCAGGGGCTGGCGTGCTTCGCGTCGCCTTCAGGCTGGTGCGGATGAAGGCCCAGCTCTCGCGAATGGAACACACGGTGGGCTTCGGCGAATTGTCGAAATGATAAATGCCGAAATTGTCCTCGAGTTCGCCGGGCTTCGTTCCGCTGTCCTTCAGCTCGTAGAGCCATATCCCCTTGAGCCAGGGACCCGCGGTCGATGCCCAGAGGATGATCTGCGCCATGTTGTCGGCGGCGAGTTGCTCGCTTACGCCGCATTTCGCGCTCGGAGTCGGCCAGCCCGTTTCGGTCAGATAGATCGGATAGCCGGGGTTGCCGGTCGCCTGCGCGACGCGCTGATGAAACGTCTCCAGCCGCTCGATCGCTTCCGTTGCGGTGCGTCCTGCGGGAGCAGAGCAATGGTTGTAGATGTGGATCGACATGCCGTCCGCGATGCTGAGAAGATCGGTCTTCAGGAGCGCGTCGGTGAATTTCCAGCCCGGATCGTCGCCGAGCGCACCAACGACGAAGGGCGCGGACGGCACCGCCTGCTTGACCGCGGGCTGCACCAGACGGGCGAGCGCCACGTAATTCTCGACGGTGAATTGTGGCTCCGCGCGCGCCCTGAGGTTGTACTCGTTCCACAATTCGAAGATGGGCTGGCGTAAGGCGACCGCTTGCGCGGCCGCCGCGGCATAGGTGACGAATCTCTGGCGCGCTTCGTCGGTCGTCGGTGGATCGGAGTTCGGAACGAGGTGATGGCCAGTCCCGAGAATGAGCAGCGGGACTGCGCCGCTCGTCCTGATCTGGGTCTCGAGCCGGCCGTTCAGGGCATTGAAGCCAAGCCGCTTGCCGGGCAGTTCGAAATCCGACCAGGGGAAGTCGTCGCGGAACGAGGTGACTCCGAGCTCCTTCATCTGCTTGATGGCGATCGCAGGCACGTAGCCGCGGGCGCTGGTGACGCCGCCGAGGCCCTGATGCGTGCCGACGCCCAGCAGGAAGCGCTGATCGAGGGGCTGCGCATTCTGCGCGTTCGCAGGATATGAGAGGGCGGCCGCGGCGCAGAACCCGTACATCAGCTCCCGGAAACGACGCAATGCGCGTTTCCTGTTTTGCTCGGTCACGCTCCTGTCCACTCCTGCTCGCGTCAACCCGACAAGGCTATTCCTCTTCTGTGGCCCCAATAGGGTGAGGCCGCCTTGTCTGCGCGCTCGCCATTGAGCGCGCCGAGTTGGGCTATTTGGAGTTCACGACCACTGAGCTGATGTTGTCCGCGTTGGTGGTTGCCGCGTTGAGCGGGTTCATGAGCTTGATGAATTCGGTCGACGGCGATTCCGCCACCGAAATCACGTCGTGATCGCGCATCCTGAACGTATCCGCCTGGAACCAGCCGTCCGGCTTGCTCATGTCGAACTTGTAGACCGCGGGGACCGATTTCGTCGGGAACTGGGATACGGCGATGCCGATCTTCTCCAGCAGCGGCTTGGGCTCGAAACGGTAGACGTAGATCGACTTCGAGTCCGCGCGATTGCCATCGAGGCCGCCTGCCTTCGCGATGGCTTCAGCCAGCGACATGTTGTCGTTTTCGAACGAGAAACGACGGTTGTTGGTGCCGCCGATCGATCCCGGCGACGGCGTCGAGCCGAACACCATGTAGACGCGCGGAATGCGGGTCAGGAAGACGACGTCACCCGGCGCGAGCAGCGCGTCTTCGTTGGGGTTGTGCACCACCGAGGACATCGTCTCGCTGTAGGTTCGGCCCTCGCGCTTGATCGTGATCGTGCTCTCGTAGGACGGGTACTTCGGGCCGCCGGCGCGCGCGATCGCGCCCATCAGACGAATCCCGCCCGGGTCGACCGGGAAGCGGAGCGGCGAGTTGACCTCGCCGAGCACGCTGATCTGGTTGCCGCGCTGTTCGGCGACGCTCACGACCGCCTGCGGGTCGATGGCGCGGTCCTTGAGGCGCTCGCGAATGATGTTCGACACGGCACGCGGTGTCAGCCCCGCGACCTTGATCGATCCGGCGTACGGAATGTTGATGTTGCCGGACTGGTCGACCTGCTGCCGCGGAATGTCCACGAAGTTGCCCGGCCTGACGCCCGCTTCGCGTGGAATGAACAGGCCGCCTGCCTGCGCTTCGTACACGGTCACTGTGACGATGTCGCCGATGCCGATCGTGACGTCGCGGTAGTTGCCGCCCGGGAGGCGGGAGAACACCATTCCGGAGGAGTCCGTGAAAGCGTTGGTCGCCTGCAGGATCGCCGGATTGACCGGCATCAGGGCGTAGGCGAGCGGCGCGGTCGGCTCGGTGACGAGCGCAGCATTTGTTTGCGTGGAAACGGCATCCGGAGCGTCTAACGGAATGAAGCCTCCGCAACCCGCCAGGGAGATGCTGATCGCAGCAACAGCCAGGATTCGGCTAATCCCGAAATCAAAATTAAAACGTTCGGCCTTAGCCACCAGCATTCCCTCGTACTCATCTAAAATCTGAATCACCGTACCAATCATCGTGCTGCGGAGTCACTGCTACCTCTTCGACTTTATGGTAAAGCACTTATGGCTGTGACCTTATTGCAACTTGTGAACCTCGATGCACGCCCAAATCGCTGTTTAATTTTTGTGCGGAACGTCCTCTTTAACAAGCAGTTCGCGAACTGGACATACACGTGTCAGATCGATGTCACGATTGAGGCTGCGGTTGAACTTGTGAGCGGTGTGCGGCGATGGACCTGACATGCAACGGCATCGTCGCGAGATGAGACCGCCGTAAACTTCCAGTATTGGATTCGATTCTGGCCGACCTTGCGTTGTGTTTTCGTCGTCCTGCGGCAGGCATGACGCCCGAGCGGGCGTTCTCGCCGGGGCATCGGAGCAATTTTCTGCGACGGGATTCCGCCTCCATTAACGCTTAGATTTGGAAGCTGGCGTCGCGCTGGTGTCCGTAAGGTCTTCCTAATCCTGATCCGGCTAGTGGTCGGTCAAGCAAGAAGGGAAGGCGAAGACGATGTTGCACACCGGATCACTGCTGTTCGCGGCCGGTTTTCTCGTCTGCGCGATGGTCGTCATGTTCGCGATCGCGTGGTCGTTCTCGGACAAGCGCGTCATCGACGCCGAATTCGCGCCAGACGAGGCTCGTCGGCTGGCCTGATTGGCCGGTCGCTACGATCGCAGATTGTTCGGAAGGTCGGATTGCAGCTTCGTCCGCTGCCCGGATTCGCTGATCCGAACATGCAGCACGTCGGAATAGACCTGGCTCAGGGTACGGTGGGTCTGCTCGATGTCGTAGAGTCGGGTAAAGCGCTCATATCCGGCCCGGCCAACCGCGGGCAGGTCAAGCCTGGTTGCGCGCTGAAAACCTTCAACCAGTTTTTCGGCCGAGACTTCGTCGCACAGCACGCCGGTCACATTATCTTCGACGATCTCCGGCAGCGCGCCGATGCGGAAGGCGATGATCGGCTTGGCTGCGCGCATCGCCTCGATCGCGACGAGGCCGAATGCCTCCCAGCGCGAGGGAATGGCGACCATGTCGGCCTGCTCGAGCTCGGCCTCGATCTGGTTGCGGTTCATCCAGCCCAGAAACGTTATGTTGGCCGGCAGGTCGCTTCTGCGGAATTTGCTGACGACGGAGGCGCCGATCAGGCGCACGTCGAGCTTGTCGCCGAGCGCGCGCGCCGCCTCGATCAGCAGATCATAACCCTTCTGGCGGTCGAGCCGGCCGATGAAGAGGACCTTGATCTTGTCAGACTGCCACGGCGCCGCGCCCTTGTCGTCGAGCGCCGGGCGCTGCCTGGAAATCCCATTGTGCACAAGAACCAGGCGATTGTCCGCGATTCCGACCTGTCTTGCATCCGTCAGCTCGCTTTCGGAGATGCAGACGATGCGATGCGTGAGTTTCGACAGCACGAGTTCGGTGAACTTGGTGACTTCGCGGCTGAGGCGGCCGGTCTCGCGGCCGAACGCCCATCCGTGCGGGCAATAGACGATGCGCGAACGCCGATAGGTGAGCCAGAGCACCGGGCGCACCACGAGCCCGGCGAACGACGAGTGAAGGTGGATGATGTCAGGCCGCAACTGCCGGACCGCGCGCATGGTCGCAAACAGCATGCGGAACAGGCCGATCGCGTTGCGGCCGTCGCGCGGGAACGTGGTGACGGCATCATCCTCGATGTTCACCAGATCGCCGCGATGGTCGGATGGAACGACATAATTGACGTTTCCACGCCCGAAGCTCGCGCTCTGATGCGGATGCAGCTCGTTGAGGTAGGTGGCGATGCCGCCCCTGACCGTTTCGGCGACATGTAGAACTTTCAGGCCGCTGGACAACGGTTAGTCCTTCCTTGTCTTGCAGACAGCGCGTGTAACGCCTCTAAACAGCAATATTTGGGCCGCGTCATCGTGCCGTGCGGCCGGATGCGGTGTGGGAAGAGGGGCTGGCAAGGAATTCGAGCATCGCTGCGGCGGACTTGGCCCAGGAATACGTCGACAGTCGCTGTCGCTGCTTCTCCTGTTCAGCCGGCGAAATCCTGCCGAGCTCAATTTTTTCGCGCATCCGGGCCAATAGCTCATCCGCGCTGAGCGGATCGAAATAGACGGCAGCATCGTCGCAGGTCTCGCGCACGGCATCGGCGGAACTCGCAATGACCGGACAGGCGAAGAACATCGCTTCCAGGGGAGGCACCCCGAAGCCCTCATAGAGGCTCGGAAACACGAACGCAGTTGCCCGGGAGAACAGCGCCGCGATCTCCTCGTCCTTCAGGCGGCCCGCAATGATGATTCCGGCTTTCTGCGAGGCGGCGCCGCCTCCAAATACCTTGCTGTTGTCGCCGCCGACGACGACCAGCGGAAAATCGGGGCGGCCGAGCCGCTCGGCCGCTCGAATGGCCGTGTCGACGTTCTTGTTCTTCGTCATCGAGCCGACGAAGAGGAAGAACTGATGGGGGACAAGATGCAGTCGATCGAGGATCGAGACATCGGGCTCGACGGTCGCGAAATGTTCTGCGCTGTTCGCAATGACGGGAATCGAAGCGGGATCGAGCGACAGCACGTCGGCAAGTTCGTTGCGCGAAAACGTCGAAACTGTTGCGATCGTTGCCGTGCGCGCCAGTAAATGGCCGAGCGTCCGATGCAAAGCGAGGTAGCGCCAGCTGAAGAAGTCCGGCCGCCTGAAAACCTGCGCGTCGTGAATCACGACCAGATGGTCGCGGTGGAGCACCGGACCGGAGTTGGCGAGGCTGACGAGGCGCGTCCCGGCGGCCGCACGCGCCAGATCGACCTGATCCCACGCGTGCCCCTGCAGCGATCCGACCTGCTTGATTTGAATGCGGCTAAGACCGGCGAGCGTCTGCGCATTCGGGGGCGCAAGGATCTGCCATTCTGCATCCAGCAGTTGCTGCGGGGCCTCTCCTCTCGCGAGCAAGCGGTCCATCGCTTTGACGATTTCGGCAGCGTAGCGTTGCACGCCCGTGAGCGATTGTGACAGGAACCTGCCGTTGATGGAGAGTTTCAAAGCCGATCTTTTTCTTCGTGGGTGTCTTGTTCTTCGCAGGTGTCCTGCGCGAGCATTGCCTCAAGACTAAGCATTCGCGCCGAATATAGGATCTATGAAGTGTAGCACATGTGGCGCTATCGTCCGAGCATCCTCGCAGGCGGATAGCATGCGAGGATGCATGGCGCCATCATGTTTCCTACACATTTCGATGCGCTTACATGAGCCGCCTGATTTGATGATTGTCGCAATCGTCCAAACCTTGCCTCTCATGTCCTGGTCTGGCATTGCTTCGCGGAATGAACGAGATGACAACTTTGCGGCCAGTGATCGTTACCGGTGCTGCCGGCTTTATCGGAATGCACGTTTGTGAACGGCTGTTGGCGCGCGGAGAGCAGGTCGTCGGCATCGATGCGATCACGCCCTATTACGATCCCGCGCTGAAGCGTGCGCGCCTCGCAACGCTCAAGCACCGTCCTGGGTTCAGATTCTACGAGATCGATCTCGCAGACTTTGCCGCGGTGACGCGCGTTTTCGACGAGGTCGCGCCCGACCGAGTCGTGCACCTGGCGGCGCAGCCCGGCGTGCGCGCGTCGATCGACGATCCTATCACCAGCATCCGCGCCAATTGTGACGGCTTCGTCACCGTGCTCGAGGCCGGCAGGCGTCATGGTCTGGCGCATCTCGTCTACGCCTCGTCGAGTTCCGTATATGGCGCCAACCGCACCTTGCCATATTCGACCGAGCATTCGGTGAACCATCCCGTCAGCCTTTATGCGGCAAGCAAGAAGGCCAACGAACTGATGGCGCACACGTTCGCGCATGTTCACAAGCTGCCGGTGACTGGCCTTCGCTTCTTCACCGTCTACGGCCCGTGGGGCCGGCCCGACATGGCTGCCTGGCTGTTTACGCGTGCGATCTTCGCCAATGAGCCGATCAAGATCTTCAATAATGGCGACATGTGGCGCGACTTCACCTATGTCGATGACATCGTCGAAGGCGTGATCCGCACGCTCGATCGTCCCGCGAGGCCGAATCCCGAGTGGAACGCCGAGCAGCCGGAAAATTCGTCGAGCTATGCGCCGTATCGCGTCTACAACATCGGCAACAACCGCTCGGTCAATCTGATCGAGTTCGTCGAAACGCTGGAGAAGCTCATCGGCAAGCCCGCGATCCGCAAGCTGCTGCCGATGCAGGCGGGCGACGTCCTGGAGACGCGCGCCGACATTTCCGCGCTCCAGCGCGACGTCGGTTTCGCGCCTTCGACGTCACTTGCAGATGGCCTCGGTCGCTTCGTCGAATGGTATCGAAAGTACCACGGCGTCTGATCGCGTGATCGGTAGCACTTGCGTGCCGTGTGGCTCGTGTGCCTTTGGTCGGGCGGCAATCTGCCCGAATGTTGGGCGCGCGGTCGGATAGAGAAATCGTCTAGGGTGTTCAGTGGAACATCCGTCTTCAACGGAAAGAGTTTTTCATGCGCATCGCGATGATCGGAACGGGCTATGTGGGACTGGTGTCCGGAGCCTGCTTTGCGGATTTCGGTCACGACGTCACCTGCGTCGACAA
>LNAP01000949.1_pt1 | contig 38269 bp, 40 predicted proteins | sample 602601 | NCBI WGS metagenome assembly LNAP01 (sample SAMN02440304, study PRJNA202911) | soil metagenome | biome: Subtropical and temperate rainforests or woodlands; isolation source: soil samples (1 kg each in a 20% v/v slurry with milli Q water) were... ... | reverse complement strand
CAACTTTCTGATGATTGTGCTGATTCTGGTAGTGGTAGCTTTTGGCGGCCTGGTGGAAATCGTTCCACTGTTCTTCCAAAAGTCCACCACTGAACCTATTACAGGCTTGCAACCATATACACCGGTACAACTGGCTGGGCGTGATATCTACATTCGTGAAGGCTGCTACAACTGCCACTCACAAATGATCCGCCCATTCCGCGCAGAAACATTGCGTTACGGTCATTACTCAGTTGCCGGCGAGTTCGTTTACGACCATCCATTCCAATGGGGCAGTAAACGTACAGGTCCAGACCTGCACCGTGTTGGCGGTAAATACAGTGATGAATGGCAACGTATTCACCTGATAAATCCTCGTGACTTGGTGCCGGAATCTATCATGCCAGCTTACCCATGGCTGGAAAACACTCCGGTAGATGCAAAATCACTGGCACCTAACATGCGTGCATTGCGTGCGGTTGGTGTTCCATATACCGATGAGCAGATTGCTGGTGCAGAAGCTGAAGCTGCTGGAAAAACAGAGCTGGACGCAATTATTGCGTACCTGCAAGTTCTCGGCACACACTTGAAATAGCTAAGGGGACCATGATGGATATCAATACACTTCGCATCCTTGCAACGATTGCCAGCTTTGCGGTATTCGTCGGCATCATGGTTTGGGCTTGGAAACGCCGCAAAACATCTGATTTTAAAGATGCTGCGAATCTGCCTTTTACTCATGATTAAAGCTTACAAGACCAAATAAAACATTTAGTTAAAACTTCAGCAAGAAGTTTAGAGGAAAATAAAATGAGCGACTTTACCAGTAGTTTTTGGCCGATGTTCATCACTGTAATATCAGTGGGTGGCGTAATCGGCTGCGCCTTACTGTTGTGGCTGACCAGCAAGATCAAGGCAACCAGCCCAAATGGCGACAATACCAATGGCCACGTATGGGATGAAAACCTGCGTGAGATGAATAATCCGCTGCCACGCTGGTGGGTGTGGATGTTCATCATCACTATCGTGTTCTCACTGTTCTACTTTGCAGCGTACCCGGCAATCGGCACTTACGCAGGTAAACTGGGCTGGACGCAAGTTAAGCAATATGAGCAGGAAATGGAAGCAGCTAATAAAACAATTGCGCCTCTTTATGCAAAATTTGCCGCAATGCCTGTAGAAGAACTGGCTGTTAATGCGGAAGCTAAAGCCATTGGCGAGCGTATGTTCATGAATAACTGCGCACAGTGCCACGGTTCAGATGCTCACGGTAGCCGTGGCTTTCCAAACCTGACTGATAAAGACTGGATTTATGGCGGCAGCCCTGAAAAAATCGCAGAAACACTCACGAATGGTCGCGTAGGTATGATGCCGCCAATGGCAGCAGCAGTTGGTACAGAAGATGACGTTAAAAATGTTGCGCATTATGTGCTAAGCCTTTCAAACAGTGATCATGACGCAACACGTGCAACGGCAGGAAAAGAGAAGTTTGCAGTTTGTGCGGCTTGCCACGGGGCTGATGGCACAGGTAACCAATCTATTGGTGCACCTAACCTTGCTGATAACATATGGCTGCACGGTGCTGGTGAGGAAGCAATCATCAAACGCATCAATGAAGGTAAAGTTAATCAAATGCCAGCACAAGGCGCTAAATTCACACCTGAGCAAATTCATGTGTTAGCTGCCTATGTATGGGGTTTGTTTAACAGTGAAACCAAATAGAAGGAATCTAAATAGATGAGCAGCAAAAAGACCCCGAAAGTGACAAATGACGCATCAGTTACAACAACTGATGCGACAATCATTAATTTGTACGCAGCTGCGGAAAAAATCTATCCGCGCAGCACATTCGGGTTCTTTACCAAATGGCGCTGGGTCATGATTTGGCTGACCCAGCTCGTTTTTTACGGCGTACCCTGGCTGGAATGGGGTCAACGTCAGGCATTACTGTTTGACCTGGAGGCGAGACGCTTCTACATTTTTAATCTTGTGTTATACCCGCAAGACCTGATTTACCTTACCGCAATATTGATCATTTCTGCGTTATCACTGTTTCTATTTACTGCGATTGCAGGACGCTTATGGTGTGGTTACGCCTGTCCGCAAACCGTCTATACAGAAATATTTCTGTGGATAGAAGCTAAAATTGAAGGCGACCGTGCGGCACGCATCAGACTTGATGATGCGCCAATGTCTGCAAAAAAACTCCTGAAAAAAGGTGGCAAGCATTTTGTGTGGATTGCCTTTGCACTATGGACAGGCTTCACTTTTGTTGGCTACTTCACCCCTATACGTGAGTTAAGTGCCGCCGTGTTAAGCATGGGTTTAGGGCCATGGCAAACTTTCTGGGTGCTATTTTACGGTTTTGCCACTTATGGCAACGCCGGCTTTATGCGCGAGCAAGTATGTAAATACATGTGCCCTTACGCACGTTTCCAAAGCGCAATGTTTGATGACGATACTTTGATCGTGACTTATGACGAAAAACGCGGTGAGCCACGTGGCAAAGCATCACTCAAAGCAGATATGGATAAGAGCAAGCAAGGCGCCTGTATCGATTGCAGCCTGTGTGTGCAGGTGTGCCCGACCGGTATTGATATTCGTAAAGGGCTGCAATATGAGTGCATCGGCTGCGGTGCCTGTGCTGATATATGCGATACCGTCATGGATAAGATGGGTTATGAGCGTGGTTTGGTGAAATACTCGACGCAGCATGCAATTAACCTTGGCTGGAATCATTCACAAATGCTGCGCCATATTCTAAGACCGCGCGTACTCATCTATGCAGCAATACTGGCTTCCATTGTGGCCGCCTTGCTCACGAGCCTCATCATGAGAGATTCGTTCCGGGTAGATGTGGTGCGTGACCGCGGGGTCATGGCGCGTATTGCTGAAGGCGGCATGCTGGAAAATGTATATCGCCTGCAAATCATGAATGCAACCGAAGCAACACAGCGCTATGAGATCAGTGCATCTGGCATTGTGAATCTCAAGGTGGAATCTGATGTGGCCGATGCAAACAAATCATTCACCGTTAACTCTGCTGAATCGCGCTGGATTCCTGTTCGTTTACAAGTTCCGGATGGTTCAATCAAATCCGGATCACACCCGATAGAATTTAAAATACGTGCGATTGAGAGCAGCGAACTGGTAACAGAGAAATCTGTATTTTTGGTTCCGCGCTGAACTTAAAAGCTGAGTTTCATCAGCACATTCTTAACAGTATTTTTAAATAACGCTGATTAAAAAAACTTGTATATAAGGTAAAAACCATGAATAACGCAATGAATATAAATGCAGCACAAAACGAGACAATAGACCCGCAAGCCGGCAAAGCCTGGTGGCACTTTGGTCATATGTGGCTAGTGGTAGGCGGCCCTCTGGCCGTAGTCATTGCATCATTCATCACCCTTTACCTTGCGATTCAGGTACCGGACCCGGTAGTAGACAGCGACTACTATCGTAAAGGTATTGAAATCAACAAAACACTTGATGGCAAACATGATGGTTTGGTTCCGGCCATTCAGGGGCGTAATCATGCAGCTACCGGCATTAAACCAACCCAGCCTTAGTTCTACTATATCGGCGGAACGTTACAGCAGCGCTCCGCCACCTCCCCTTGTTATATCTATTAAGCAAGTTACGCTAAAGTTTTTTCACCAGAAACGCAAATTCGCCACGTGAACAAAGTCATAACTTCCAAACCAGAATCCGTTACTATTACCCATACTCTCATTCAAAATTAGCCTAACTTCGGAATAAGGCAATATGGATCATTTCAAGCTGTGGCATACATTATCCGCTGAAGAAACCGCAAAAAAACTGAATGCCACGTCTAAGGGTGGCTTAAGCCATGGTGAAGCCGGTAAGCGCTATGCACAATATGGTGCCAATGCGCTTAATGAGACAAAGAGTCGCTCTGCCTGGCGTATGCTGCTGGATCAGTTTTCTGAGTTTATGATTCTGGTATTGATTGCTGCGGCTATTATTTCCGGCATTGTTGGAGATATCGAAGACACAATTGCAATTATTGTGATCGTCACACTTAATGCGGTGATTGGTTTTATTCAGGAATACCGCGCAGAACGTTCAATGGCGGCGCTTAAACGCATGTCAGAATCCACTGTGCAGGTGATGCGCGAAGACAGCATTCATACTATCAATGCTTCTGAACTGGTGTTGGGCGATGCAGTGCTGCTGGAGGCCGGCAATCTCATATCTGCCGACCTGCGCCTTACCGAGTCCAGCCAGCTTAAAATAGATGAATCAGCACTGACTGGCGAGTCTGTATCTGTAGACAAGCACACCCATAGCATTCCGCATATCGATGCGCCGCTTGGTGACAAAACTTGCTTAGCCTACAAAGGCACTATCGTCACGCATGGCCGTGGCCGCGGGCTTGTTATTGCAACCGGCATGCGCACCGAACTAGGTAAAATTGCCTCATTACTAGGCGATGGCGACCAATCAAAAACGCCGATGCAGAAACGTCTGGCGGATTTCGGTAAAAAACTGGCTGTGGCAGCCCTTGCTATTTGCACGCTGGTATTTGTGATCGGCATCGTCCGTGGTGAACCGTTACTGCTGATGTTCATGACGGCAGTGAGCCTTGCGGTGGCGGCGATTCCTGAAGCACTGCCCGCGGTAGTCACCATTTCATTGGCACTCGGTGCACATAAAATGGTCAAGCAGCACGCCCTGATCCGCAGACTGCCCGCAGTAGAAACCTTAGGATCTGTCACTTTTATCTGTAGCGATAAAACCGGCACTCTCACGCAGAACAAAATGCACGTCACCTCATTGTATGCAGATCATCAGCATATAAAAATTGCACAGCTTACCGGTCATAATGAGCCTTGGACCACCCTGTTTCATGCGATGGCATTGAGTAATGATGCATATCAGGATAGTCATGGCAAAGTGCTGGGAGAACCGACTGAAGCTGCATTGCTGCATGCCGCGGTAGAAGCTGGCTGGGATAAAAAACAGCTTGAAAACGAAATGCCAAGGCTAAAAGAACTTGCGTTTGATTCAGAACGTAAATGCATGACAACCTTTCACCATGAAGCAGATGGCATCATCGCCTACACCAAAGGCTCTCCGGAAGCTTTATTAGCACGATGCAAACATACACTTAGCTCAAATGGAGAAATACCCGCCAACAAGACAGCACTGCTGCAGGTTGCAGAAGCCATGGCTAGCAATGGCCTGCGTGTCTTGGCCTTTGCTTATCGCAAGTGGCCTACCCTGCCAGATAACGAACCGCCCGAACATCTGGAAAAAGACCTGGTGTTTTTAGGCTTCGCAGGACTCATAGATCCACCGCGTAGCGAGGCAAAAGAAGCTGTTTCATTATGCAAGTCCGCAGGCATCACTCCTGTCATGATTACCGGTGATCACCCGGCCACGGCGCGTACCATTGCGCACGAACTTGGGATTCTGGAAAACAGCAACGGCATGGTAATGACCGGTAGCGAATTATCAAGTCTGGACCAGCAGTCTTTTGAGGCCGAAGTTGAGCATGTGCGTGTGTATGCGCGTGTTGACCCTATGCAAAAAATCAAGATAGTAAAAGCGCTGCAGGATAATGGTGAAGTTGTTGCCATGACCGGTGATGGCGTAAATGATGCACCAGCACTTAAAGCCGCAGACATCGGCATCGCAATGGGCAAAGGCGGCACCGACGTTGCCCGGGAAGCGGCACACATGGTGCTGTTGGATGATAATTTTGCCACTATCGTGCATGCCATACGCCACGGCAGGCACCTTTACGACAACATTCGCAAGTTTGTGCGCTATGCCGTCACGACCAATTCAGCTGAAATCTGCACTATTTTTCTGGCGCCATTTCTCGGCCTGCCGATACCATTATTACCGATCCATATACTTTGGATCAATCTGGTTACTGACGGCTTGCCGGCGCTGGCACTCACGACCGAGCCAGCTGAAAAGAACATTATGAAACGCCCGCCACGCCCGCCAAACGAAAGTTTATTTTCACATGGCATGTGGCAGCACATGATCTGGGTTGGCTTGTTAATGGCAGCGATTACATTATTTTGCCAAGCATGGGCCTATCATTCAGGCGAATCTCACTGGCAAACAATGGCGTTTACCGTATTGACGCTATCTCAACTGGCTCATGTCATGGCAATTCGCTCAGACAAAGCTTCCACATTCAGCCTAGGATTTTTTTCAAATCGATATCTGGCTATGGCTGTGTGCATATCAATAATGCTGCAAATGGCTATTATTTACATGCCATCTTTAAACACTATTTTCAAAACTCAGCCTTTGACTTTAGGTGAATTAAGCATTTGTTTTGCATTATCAAGCATCATATTTATTGCTGTAGAAATTGAAAAATGGCTGGTGCGTAATGGGCGGCTCTATTATTCATAAAACGCTATGCTTATAGCCAGAAAAGCCAAACTGAACATAACTTATTTGATAAAAAAACGTTATGGGAATACACTGGTTACAGTATCTCGATAACAGTTTTTATTGTACTAGGGAGAGCGCTATGAAGAAAATTCAGCATATCGTAGCTGCTACTGATTTCTCCAGTCATGCCAATGCAGCAACAACGCGTGCCGCATTACTGGCACAAGAATTAGGTGCTGAATTACACCTGTTTCATGTCGTACATCCGCTTGATCTGTATGTAGGCTCAGAACTATCCTATGATTTTCAAATGCACTACCAGCAGGTGCAGCAGCAAACCATCAAAACACAGCTGGAAACTCTCGCCCACCAGTTGCATGAACAATTCTTAATAAAGGTACATGCCTGCAACCGTATTGGCCGCGCCTATACTGAAATTGCCAACTATGCAGCGTCTTCAAATGCGGGATTAATCGTTGCAGGTGCCCAGGGCGAAAATTCATTACTGGCCAAATTAATTGGCTCTACAGCGCTACGTTTATTAAAAGTTGCAAAGTGCCCGGTAATGATTGTCAAAGGCAAAGCTGCATCCGTACAGACCTACCAGCGAGTCGTTGCTGCCGTTGATTTTTCGCCGGGTTCATCTGAAGTACCTGAGCTGGCAAGTACCATTGCACCTGTCGCAAAAATAGAACTTCTATTGATTTTTGACAGCAATCAGGAAGCACACATGTACAAAGCGGGCATAGACGAAGCGTTGCTGGATGAATACCGTAAAAAAGCACTGACACATGCAGAACAACATCTGGATAACATTCTGGCAGCACAAGACAATAGCCAGATGACGCGAAAAATACTCAGCGGCTACCCGCCGGAAGCCATATGTGAAAGAGCAAAATCGCTACATGCAGATTTAATCGTTATCGGCAAACACAATAGAAGAAATATTGAAGAATGGCTGCTTGGCAGCGTAAGCAAAGGCATTGCCTATGCTGCGGACTGTGACGTACTGCTCAATAACGGATAAATACGCAGGGGTTAGGTACAAACCTTAGCAATTGAGCCCAGTAAGCCCATGCCCTAATGGCTAACGTGTACTGTAACGCCCAGCGAGCGAATGCGCTGGGCCATCGACTCCAGCCACTCTGCCGACAAACGCGTTAATCTGCTTGCCTCCGGCTGCAGCGACAACCGTGCCAATCCATATAGATGAACACCCTGAATCACGTCTTTGACCTGACCGATTAGCGCCAGGTAAGCGCTAATATCTTCTTCACTTGGCGCATTACCGTCCAAGCCAAACATGCAGGTTTGTATAAACGTCGGGCAGGCCTTGGCACAGTTTTCAAGACGCTGAATATGGCTTTGCGGATTTAGGGTCACATCATTGATGCGGGCAATGCCGTCTTTAGTGCCTGCATCCACCTTGAACCATACCTCGCCATTACATTTGGCCAGATGGCGCATACTTTCAAGCACTGCCGGTTTATCCATGAGGCTGCCATTGGTAATCAACCGTACCTTAATGCGGCCTAACAAGCTATATTCACCCAGCACTTTCTCTACCAGATCAAGCACTTGTGGAAACTCTTTTGCACTTGTAGGCTCACCATTGCCCGAGAAAGCAATATCTTTTAGCTGACGATCATCTGCATGCACATGCAATTGCATAAAGTCGCCATGTAAAACATCATCTAAAAATGTGCGCAATTCATGTTCAAGCACATCCAGTTCGATGGGGGGCGGTGAACCGCGTGTAAGCTCCGGCACGTTGCAATAGATGCAGCGCCAGTTACACGCATTATTTACATTGAGATTAATACCAATTGAGACCCCACCCGCACGGCGGGAAACAACAGGGTAAATGTAGCGCATACCGACAACATCGCGATTGTGGTTAGCGGGAGTAAGATGTCCCTGTAATGTCATAAGCTATTTCAGAGTGATGTGAGTATCAGGCTCTGTTTATCAAGATTCTTAGTAATAAGTCTGTGGGTTGAATATTTTCTTTAAAGCGTCCGGCGCCAGAATTTTCACATAGCGCTGTTTTACTTCGATGATACCGTCTTCACTGAATTTTGAAAAAGCACGGCTGACTGTTTCAAGCTTCAAGCCGAGATAGCTGCCAATTTCTTCACGCGTCATGCGCAATATCAGTTCAGACTGTGACAAACCCCGTGCATGCAGACGCTGTACCAGATTCAGTAAAAACGCGGCTAAACGCTCTTCCGCACGCATATTACCCAGCAGCATCATCACACCATTTTCGCGCACGATTTCACGGCTCATTATTTTATGCACGTGACGCTGTAAACCAGGCAGTTCACGTGATAAATTCTCTATATCAGAAAATGGCATCACACATACTTCAGCATCTTCAAGCGCAACCGCACTGCAGTTGTGATGGTCGCTGACAATACCATCCATACCAATGATCTCTCCTGCCATCTGAAACCCGGTCACCTGCTCGCGACCATCCTCACTGATGACGCAGGTCTTGAAAAAACCGGTACGGATTGCATAAAGCGAAGTAAATGCTTCCCCACTACTGAATAAGGATTCACCTTGTTTGACGCGGCGACGCTTCTCAACCACTTCGTCAAGCCTTTGCATTTCATCCGGATTGAAGCCGGTAGGCATACAAAGTTCGCGAAGATTACAATTTGAACAGGCTACTTTAAGGCCTTCAAGTGTATTTAAAGAGGGTTGCATATAATTTTAATTTACAGGATTTGACAAGCATACCGCTTTCGCACTTTCGTTACTAGCGATATGTTTCTGCAGCTGAATAATATAATAAATGTAATGAATTTTCATTGGTATTTCACAAAATCAACACAATGCCCAAGCAAACATTAAGTCCTGATTTGATTTGCATCAAAGTTTTATAAATGCATATCTGGCACAGTGCTATCCTATATAAGGAGTAGCTTGATGATCGCAAATAGCCACGAAGAACTTACCAGTCAAGATGATAATAACGGTAAACCGGTAGCAAGCATAAACAGTGCAATCCCTCTGCTTACACCAGAGACCATACAGAAGTTCGATGTAAGCGGACCACGCTACACCTCTTACCCAACTGCAGACCGTTTTGTAGAGGCGTTTACTGAAGATGCATATAAGCTGACACTGGATCAAAGGCGTGTAGGCGGCTTAGCACTGCCACTCTCGATCTACGTGCATATTCCTTTTTGTGAGAACCTTTGCTTTTACTGCGCATGCAACAAAATCATTACCAAGCACCATGAGCGCAGTGTTGAATATCTTGGCTATCTGAGCAAAGAAATTGATCTGCATGTGAAGCACTTGGGTGTCGGGCAAACCATTTCACAATTACATCTTGGCGGCGGCTCACCTACCTTCTTCAGTGATAATGAGCTCAGTGAACTGATGGCTACGATCAAGCGCAGCTTTACGCTGGCGCCAGGCGGAGAATACTCAATAGAAATTGACCCGCGCACAGTAGATGAAAAGCGCTTGGCACATATTGCATCCCTTGGTTTTAACCGCTTGAGTTTTGGTGTACAGGACTTTGACCCGGAAGTACAAAAAGCAGTGCATCGCATTCAGCCGGCAGAACAGGTATTTTCACTGGTAGAAGCTGCACGCGCCCTGAAGTTTGACTCCGTGAATGTGGATCTGATTTACGGCCTGCCAAAACAGACTTCTGAGTCTTTTAAAAAGACATTAGAACAAGTGGTAGCACTTAAACCGGAACGCATTGCGCTCTACGCTTATGCGCACCTGCCAGAACGCTTTAAACCGCAGCGCCGGATTGACAGCTACGAGCTGCCGGCTGCATCAGACAAAATTGCCATGCTATCCAATGCGTTATCTACCTTTGTAGATGCTGGCTATGTATATATTGGCATGGATCATTTTGCTCTGCCTACCGATGCCTTGGCAATTGCTAAACGCCAAGGCAGGCTGCATCGCAATTTCCAGGGCTACAGCACACAGCCGGATTGTGATCTGATAGGACTCGGCGTCTCTTCAATTGGCCGTATTGGCGCAACTTACAGCCAGAACGCCAAAACGCTGGAAGAATATTATGACTTTCTCAACCAAGGCCGCTTCCCTGTTGTGCGCGGCCTGGCGCTGTCACGCGACGATCTGGTGCGTCGCGCGGTCATCATGGCGCTCATGTGCCAAGGCTCCTTGCAATATGAATCCATTGAGCTTGCATACATGATTGATTTTAAGAGCTACTTTGCAGCGGAATTAGAAGCACTTAAAGAACTGGAGAAATCCGGCATGGTAGTGCTTGAGGATGCCGGCATACAAGTAACAGACTTTGGCTGGTTTTTTGTGCGCGCTGTTGCAATGTTATTTGATCGATACCTGCAGACTGATCGTAACCGAGCACGATTCTCCAAGATCATCTAGCCCTTAAGTTTAAAAATACAAAACCTCATTGAGACAATAATATCAATGAGGTTTTTTTATTAACAAACCCAATACTATAAGCATAAAAAAAGCCCCTGCAGACTAAAACAGGGGCTAACGTGGAGTTCTTATATTGCGTTGATTAAGAGGGACTAAACTCTCAACTGCCAGCTATTAGAACTTTTTACCGATACCAAGACCGAATACCCATGGGTTAATTTCCAAGTCATCGATTTTTGTCCAAGCATTACCAGCAAGCGGATTTCTCAACTTAACATCAGTATCTAAACTAATGTATTTAACGTCAGCGTTAATCAACCAACCGTCTTGCAGATTAATATCCACACCAGCTTGCAAAGCGTAACCCCAGCTGTCATTCTCCACTTTAATATCAGAACCCGTTAAAGGACCTTGTCTTACCTCAAGCCTTTTATCCAAGAAAGCTGAGTAGTTAATACCGGCACCTACATATGGATCGATCATTTGATCAGGGTTAAAGTGCCATTGCACAGTCAATGTTGGTGGTAATACATCTACGCTACCTAAAAGTTGGTTAGGAACCACGGCACCAGGCTCACGGCTAACACTAACATCGTGCTTAGAACCTGTAGCCAGAATTAACTCTGCGGCAATATTTTTTGTAAAATAATAAGAAATGTCAAACTCTAGAATTGTATTGCTATCTACTTTCAACTCAGCGCCATTAGACATCACTGGAGCTACGTTTCTATTCACTGTCTTACCCAAATCACTATCTTCATTCGGGTTAATGTTTGCCGCACGTGCGCGTACAACCCAGTCACCAGCTTCAGCTTGAGCTAACATTGGGGCAAAAGCTGCAGCTAATGCCAACACTAATAATGATTTTTTCATTTACGTACTCTCCACTTAATAAAACAATTAAATAACCTAATCTCAATGTGGTAATTATAAAGTTTCGAAATAAGCGAAGTTTGATGCAAATCAAATTGACAACAGCTAAGTATCAAGTGTTGTTTTTATACAACACAGAAAAAATTACATTTTCAGCTCAAATAAGGCAATAGATTCTACGTGTGCCGTGTGCGGGAACATATTAATCACCCCGGCGGCCTTCAATAGGTAGCCTTTTTCATTCACCAATACACCGGCATCACGCGCTAAAGTTGCCGGACTACAGGATACATAGACAATACGCTGAGGATTATTCATGAAGTCTAGTGATTTTACCAACTCATAGGCGCCATCACGTGGCGGGTCGATCAGCCATTTATCAAAATGACCTAATCCTGTCAGTGCTTCCGATGTCATTTTAAACAGATCTGAAACACCGAAGTGGACATTATTGATATGGTTTAACTGTGCACTCTCATTGGCGCGTTCAACCAGGTTATCCAGCCCCTCTAACCCCAGCACTTGCGCACCGCTGCGCGCTATTGGCAAGGTAAAGTTACCTATGCCGCAAAAGAAATCTGCAATCTTTTCATCGGCTTGTGGCGCCAGTAACTGCATAGCACGACGTATCATGACCTGATTTATCTGCGGATTTACTTGCGTGAATTCATTGGGTTTAAACGGATATGTTAACCCGAACTCGGGCAAACTATACTGTAACTGTGCGGCATCCAATGGATAGAATGGTTTAATCGTATCCGGACCTTTGCTTTGGGTCCAAACTTGCACCGCATGCGCATCAGCAAAGGACTTTAACACTACCTCATCCTGTGGCGTTAACGGGCCCATGATGCGCAGAATCAAAACGATCACTGGCTTAGCCTCAACAGCCTCGCCAACAGCCAATTCAATTTGCGGGATTTTATCTTTCAGGCTTAACTGCAATATCATCTGCTGCAATGGCTCTATTAATGCAGAAACCTCCGGTACCAGCACCTCGCATGAATTCATGTCTGCTACAAAACGTGTAGCCTTTTCGTTAAAGCCAACTAGCACACGCTGTTTTTTCTCAACATATTTCACGCTTAATCTGGCTTTATGGCGATATCCCCAGGTAGGACCATATAATGGCGGCAGCATATTCTCGGCTTTCACCTTTCCGATATGCCACAGGTCATTTTCAAGTAACCTTTGCTTTGCTGCGACTTGCGCTGCAAAGTCCAGATGCTGCAGCTTACAGCCACCGCATTTACCGAAATGCACACACTTGGGAGTAACGCGCTGGTTTGATTGTTTCAACACCTCAACCACATTGGCAACTTCGTAAGACGGCTTGGCCAGATGCGATTGAAAAGTTACTTTTTCATTCGGCAATGCGCCATCAATAAAAATTGTTTTGCCATCAACATGCGCAACACCGCGACCTTCCTGGTCTAGCGATTCGATGACTGCGTGTTTGATTTCAAAGACTTGCGGGATTGAGTTGCGACTGCGCGAACGACGTGCCATAAAAAAACCTGTGATTGAATTTAAGGCGTGATTTTAACCCGAATGGTTTGCAAATTATCGAAATAACAATCTCGGGTAATCACATTTGTTTACATAGCAGTCGCAGGCGCCATAGCGATACTGTTTGCTACCCAGCAGGTGTAAATGAAACCGGACTTATTTCCAGGCTGCGAGAAACTCAGTCCAATGTGGCGCGCTATAACCTGCCAATGTATCACGTACCAGTTTAATCTCAGCCTCATAAGCAGCGGGCGTTAAATGGCCGCGCATCAACTGAAAACGCAAATACACCAGATGCGTATTGGCAACATCCGTTTCACAATAATTGCGAATTTCTTCCAATTGACCGGCCTTGTAGGCATCCCACACCTTACTGCCATCCATGCCGAGCTTGCCGGGAAAGCCGCATAACTTTGCCAGATCATCCAGCGGCGCATTGGCACGGGCGTTGAACATCGCCATCAGGTCCATCAGGTCCAGATGGCGTGTGTGATAGCGGCTAATGTAGTTATTCCATTTGAAGTCTTTATCATCCTCACCCAAATCCCAGTACCTGCTGGCATTGATACCGTGTATCAGCCCACGATAATGCAGCACCGGCAAATCAAAACCGCCACCATTCCAGGAAATAATTTGCGGCGTATACTTTTCAATGCCATCAAAAAAACGTTGAATAATCTCAGCCTCTGAGGAATTGGCATCTCCCAGAGTCCATACTCTGAAATGGCTACCTTCCCTGAGCGCACATGAAATGGCGCATATCCTGTGCTGATGCAAAGGCAGAAACTCAGTGCCGTTCTGCTGTCGGCGCTGGTGCAACGCTATATTGGCAACATCCTCGTCAGAAGTATCTACAGGCAAGTCCAGCAAAGTGCGAAGACCACTAACGTCGGGAATGGTCTCAATATCAAATACTAAAGTAGGCGTCATAGGTTCAGTTTACTTTTGCGTCCATCCACCGGCACCCTGCACCCACCAGCCGGATTGTGCTTTATCTATCCAGCGGCCGGCAAAAGTACTTTGTATTTCAGCTTGCCATTCCGGGTGGCCATTTGCCACAGCGATTTCCTTATACAACTTACTACGATCAGCATTTTCATCCTTAACCAGACCGGTTAATGCGCCGCGTTGCGCCAGTGGTACGGCATTAGCATCTTTCACGGCAATCATGCCATCTTTAGTTAGCCCAATCGCACCGCTGGTATAAAAAGGTCCAAGCTGCGCATGGCGCGCCTGCATGCTGTTTTTAATCGCGGAGATAGCCGGTGTATTCACTTCAAGGTCCGCTGCGGCGGCCACAAACTGGCTGCCAATCAATGTGCCTAGCAACATTAAGCCAAGTAGTATTTTTTTCATCATGATTCCTTTATTTATTTTCAGGATTATTTAGCAGAAGGCGTTGCGGGCTCTTCTTTATTTACAGTTGGTTTTTCAGCGCTATTTTTTAACTGCCAAACATCATCAATAATTTTATCTGCCGCCTTTTCTGCTGCTGCAGCAGGGAAGTAAATATTGATCGTGACGCATGCCGGTATTACGCATACAAACGCCAATCCAAGCATCCAATTTTTCATCATTTGTCCTTTTTATTCTAAATAACTGCTTTTACAAAGCAAGTTGCTGCACTTTATTTATTACTGCAATTTATTAGTGCACTAAGATTACTACACTATCATTACTGCACTACAGCCTTGGTATTGCCATCGGTTACACGCTTGATACGCGATAGCAACTCACTCCACCCTACCGTTTTATTGTACCCCATCACCGTAATTGCAGGGACGCCACTTCCTTTAACGATGATATACCCCAGTGGCGTTGACTCAATACCTCCCATTTCACAAATATCGTTACGCAAGCGGCAACTCAAGCCCATTTTTCCATAATTAAACTGCTCAAAAAATCGCAAGAAACTACGCTGTACTGCAGCCGCTGCACCGCCGCCGCCCAAAGCGGTAATATTCTCTACTGCGCGTTGTGATATTTTCTTTGGGTACTTGCCAGGACTGCTTTGCACGATGGCATCAAATTTTACCGGCTTCCAGTTTTGTAATTCCAGGTTTTTGATATCGCCATCCAGCTTACCTTCAATGGCGCCAAAAGAAAATGTGCTGGTCAACACGCCCAAATCAAGGTTACGCAAAGCGATGTTGGCATTGAGCTTGGGCGTGATGCCTAATGGTGATTGCATGGTGAGATCTGTTACTGTTGCCGTACCATCAAATACATTAAGCAAGATACTGCCGTCGGTAGTTAACAAGCCGGCAGCATAAGTAACCAGGGGAATCTCAGCAGACGCCTTGCCATGCATTGTGGGTAATTTCAGATGCTTACTGAAATCCTCCATGGAAATGGCATCAAGCTTGGCACCCAGATGCCAGTACCATTGATCAGCCTTGTGTGCGGCTGATACATTAGTCAGATTCAGCGCACCATCCATAATTGGCAGCTTAATATTGGGGGCGGTCAATGAGTATCGATCAACTTGCGCCTGTATATTTGTTTTACCTAAAGGCAGATTCAGCAATGCTCCGCTGTCATAACCAAAACTAACAGTTCTTGCTGCATCATAATCCCAAGGGATGTTTGCATTTACTTTGTAAAAGGCAAACTTTTCATTCTTGTCTGCAATATCCACATCCTTTAGCAGCAGCTCAAACAGTTTTGGTTCTGCATTCTCGATTTCAAGCTTAAGTGCTGCCATACCGTTAACTTCTGCATTTGCAAATGCAGTTTTTTCCAGCAGCGGTTTAAATAACATGGGGTAAGCAGCGCTTAAATTTAAATGCGGCAAGCTGGCACTCAAATTTAATATCTTAAGATTTTTTAAGCTTAATTGCCCGCTTGCATTTAATTCGCCTACATCTTTCAGCTTCAGTTGTGCGCTGTTGAAAGTCAGCAATTCATTTTCCAGTTTGCCGCTAGCGGCAAACTGATGTCCGCCGTTGGCAATATAAAAAGGCTGCCAGAACAACTCACCTGATTGCCAATCCAGAACGGTGCGCCATAGCCATGCATCAGCTGAAGGCGTGAGTGAAATAGCCAATGAACCATAGAGTTTGTCTGCTGCATGCAAACCGGCTTCATCGCTGAAGCTGGCGTTCTTAAACTGCAAAGCAGCATCAATATCCAGTTTGTTTTGTGCGTAAAAACGAGAAAAATCGACGTCAAAAGGAATATTCAAGCGATCAGATTTGAGTAATCCGTCATCACACCGAAACGGAACCTGCTGGCGCGAAAACTCACAGTTGAGGCTTAGCTGCACCCACGCTTTTTCTACCTTTTGTTTAATTGCAGTGTTGATACTGAGCTTCGCATCTGTAGTTTTGAGATTCAGCTTGATAGCAAGCTGCTGCATATCAAGCTGCGGGTGCTCAACTCGCTCGGCACTGATAGAAATTTCGGATACAGCCTGTGCGCTAAAACTATAAAAAATTGTGCATAAAAAACTACAGGCTGCAAAAAAGGTTTTCATCGCATCAAGATGGAAACACACCTGTTGATAAATAACGGTCGCCCCTATCGCACACGATAGTCACAATCACTGAGTTTTCCACACGTTTGGATAGCTGCAATGCAGCATGCAACGCCCCGCCTGATGAGATTCCTGCAAAAATACCTTCCTGTGCCGCGAGCTTGCGCGTGGTATTTTCTGCATCTTTCTGGCTCACATAAATCAGCTCATCTACTCGTTTAGCGTCAAAAATTTTAGGCATATACGCTTCAGGCCATTTGCGAATACCGGGAATCTGCGACCCCTCTTCAGGTTGCACACCGATAATGCGGATATTCGAATTCTGCTCTTTCAAAAAACGCGAAGTACCCATAATCGTACCGGTAGTACCCATGCTTGAAACAAAATGCGTGACCTTACCTTCAGTGTCACGCCAGATTTCAGGGCCGGTACCTTCATAATGCGCGAGCGGGTTATCCATATTGCCGAACTGATCCAGCACAATGCCTTCACCTTCGGCCTGCATTTTCAGCGCAACATCACGTGCCAGCTCCATGCTCCCATCTTTCGGAGTGAGCACCAGCTCCGCCCCATAGGCTTTCATACTTTGGCGACGCTCTACGCTCTGGTTCTCGGGCATGACCAGTACCATTTTATAACCACGCATTGCAGCCACCATCGCCAGTGCAATACCTGTATTGCCGCTGGTAGCTTCAATCAGCGTATCACCGGGCTTAATATCGCCGCGTGCTTCCGCGCGGGTAATCATCGAATATGCAGGCCGGTCTTTCACCGAACCGGCCGGATTATTGCCTTCCAGTTTCAGTAAAATCGTATTGCTGGTATTACCGGCCATGCGCTGTAATTTAACTAGCGGCGTGTTGCCGACAAAGTCGTCTATTGTTTTATACATGTAATTTTTTCTCTAATGCTTATGCAGTACACTTCTGCTTATTTTTTATTTAATCGCGCTAGATAAATTGCGAATGCGCCAAAACCGATAAACGCAATCAATGATAGCTGCGGAATGGTTAAACCCAAAAATGTCCAGTCAATCGCAGCGCAATCGCCGGTGCCCCTGAATACCAATGTGAGTGCTTTCTCTAATGGAAAATTCTCGAACATATAATCAAAACCTACGCCACAATCAGCAACCATGCTGTCACGGTGCGCCTGAATCCACCAATGGCGAATTGCCACGCCAGCACCACCTAATGCAGTTAACACCTGCAAAGCAGCAAAAAACCTGGGGAATTTTGGAATCAATGCAGCAATCAAAAACAAAACACCTAACGCCATGAACACGATACGTTGCGAAATGCAGAGCGGACAAGGCTCCAGACTGTATCGGGTCTGTATCCATAGCGCCAAACCAACCAGAGCAAAACATTTTAAAAAGCCAATCAGATAGCCGGTGCGACCTGCAAGAAATTTATTAAGCATCATATTCATCACGATATAATCTAGAGATTAATCATTTTAACGGATTGAACTGGTTTTGACAGACTTCGCAGCAAATTTAACTCCAACAAAAGTAATCACCGTCAGCGAACTCAACCGCATGGCGCGTAACGTGCTGGAACAAAGCTTTCCGCTATTCTGGGTTTCGGGCGAGGTTTCCAATTTTACGCGCGCAGCCAGCGGCCATTGGTACTTCTCGCTCAAAGATGCCGGTGCCCAGGTGCGCTGCGTCATGTTTAAAGGTCGCAATAGTTATGTAGATTTTTTGCCGCGTGAAGGTGACAAAATCGAGGCGCGCTGCACAGTGACCCTCTATGAGGCACGAGGCGATTTTCAGCTCACGGTTGAATTTGTGCAACGTGCCGGTCTGGGCGCATTGTTTGAAGCCTTCGAAAAACTCAAAAACAAACTTGCACTGGAAGGCTTATTTGATGAAGCATCCAAACAGCCTATCCCTGAACACCCAAAACAAATCGGCATTGTCACCTCGGCAGATGCTGCAGCACTTCGAGACGTTCTAACTACACTCCGGCGCCGCATGCCCAATATTCCGGTGATTATTTATCCAACACCGGTACAGGGCAGAGGCGCCGCACAATTGATTGCAAATGCGATCAATACCGCAAACGAACGTGCAGAATGCGATGTGCTGATTATTTGCCGAGGCGGCGGCAGCATTGAAGACCTGTGGCAGTTTAACGAAGAAATTGTGGCACGCGCAATTGCCGCATGTTCAATTCCCACCGTCAGTGGCGTTGGCCATGAAACTGACTTTACTATTTGCGACTTTGTAGCAGATATACGCGCAGCCACGCCAACAGCAGCAGCAGAACTAGTAACACCATCACGTGAAGCGCTATTGAACTCACTCAGGCAGCTAAAAATACAGCTAGTCAGGAATCTGCAATTTTCACTGAATCAACGCGTACAGGCTCTGGACTTTCTGGCGCGCAGGCTAATTTCACCCGCACAGCAGATTGATCAGCAGAAATTACAGCTTGGGCAAATCACCCGCCGCTTACAAAGCGCTGCGCTGCAGCAACTTAAAACCAGACAGCAAAACTTGCTGCGCCTCGGCCAGAATCTGCAGCACCTGAACCCACAGGCCGTACTCACCCGCGGCTATGCTTTTGTGCAGGATACAAATGGCGCCATAGTCAATAGTAGCAATCAACTGCACGAAAATGATCAAGTGAAACTTACCTTTGGAACTGGCTCAGCTGACGCGATTATTAATAAAGTTAACCGTTAGTCTTTGACTGTTGATCTGCCATAGATACCTCGAGCCATAAAACTAAAGCTATGATTAATACAGAAATATATTGGTTTCACCCGTAAATTGGCTGATAATAATTAACTCAATATAAATACATCATATTTTAATGTCATCTCCCTCTGGCAATAAAACAAAGCTCCCGGCACTTACTCTCGCTGCGCTAGGCGTAGTTTTCGGCGACATCGGCACCAGCCCGCTGTATACCATTAAAGAAGTATTTTCCGTGGGCGCTCACCCGGTACCACTTACTGAAGCCAACATGTTCGGTATTCTCTCGCTGATTGTATGGGCACTGATCATGGTGGTATCTGTCAAGTATGTAGCTTTTATCATGCGTGCCGACAACCGCGGCGAAGGCGGCATCATGGCGCTGCTTGCGCTTGCCAGCCGCAGTTCGGCTGACAGTGTAAAAAAACAGCGCATCATTATGCTACTGGGTATTTTAGGTGCCTGTATGTTTTATGCAGACGGCATGATCACACCCGCCATCTCGGTATTATCAGCAATCGAAGGCCTAGAACTTGCCGCACCAGTATTACACCCGCTTATATTACCGATCACTTTAATTGTCTTATTCGCATTATTCTGGGCGCAAAGCAAAGGCACTGCGACAGTAGGTGCATTCTTCGGCCCCATCATGCTTCTATGGTTTGGCACACTGGGTGTATTAGGTGCGCTGGAAATTTTCAACTACCCTGTTATTCTGAATGCGCTTAATCCAATTTACGCGATCGGTTTCTTTCAAGTCAGTCCATGGGTTGCATTTGTGGCGCTAGGCGCAGTAGTACTTGCAGTCACCGGCGCAGAAGCTTTATATGCAGACATGGGGCACTTTGGCAAATTTCCTATCCGTCTGGCATGGTTCGGTTTTGTATTACCCGCTCTAATCCTGAACTACTTTGGCCAGGGCGCTTTGGTACTACAGCACCCGGAATACGTAAAAAATCCTTTTTACTTACTCGCTCCGGCGTGGATGCTGTTCCCAATGATCATACTGGCGACTCTGGCCGCTGTGATTGCATCACAGGCCGTGATCACCGGCGCATTTTCAGTTTCACGCCAGGCTCTGCAGTTAGGCTACTTACCGCGCATGCATGTTGAACACACCTCAGAAAGTCATCAGGGTCAGGTTTATATGCCACGCGTGAACTGGGGCTTGATGCTGGCGGTCATGACGCTGGTCATAGGCTTCCAGTCTTCCGGCAATCTGGCCGCGGCTTATGGTATCGCAGTAACAGGTGACATGGTGATTACCACCTTGCTGGCGGGTATCGTGTTCCACTATTTATGGGGCTGGAGCAAGGCGCGCACTATCAGTCTGGTATTGTTATTCCTGACAGTCGATTTAGCTTTTTTCACCGCCAATATACTTAAAATCCCCGATGGCGGCTGGGTGCCGTTGGTAATCGGCATTTTCATTTTCACACTGATGCTCACCTGGAAAACCGGTCGCACCATACTCTATATGCACCTAAAAAATGAAGCGATGGCACTTGAGCCATTTGTTGAAGCAATAGGGGCGCACCCGCCTACCCGGGTAGCAGGCAACGCCATATTCATGACCCCGAACCCGGATGGCGTACCGCACGCCATGCTGCACAACCTTAAACATAACAAAGTACTGCATGAAAAAGTGGTCATGCTAACAGTCAAATTCCTGGATATCCCGCATGCACCGGCTGAAGACCGTATCAATGTAGAGGCGCTTGGACATGAGTTTTATCTAGTATCGGTGCTCTACGGATTCAAGGATGAACCGGATTTACCAAGAGACCTCATGCTATGTGCCGAGAAAGGCCTGGAGTTGGAAGAAATGAGCAACTCTTACTTCATCGGTAAAGAAAGCCTGATTGCCAACAGAAAACCGGGCATGGCTTTCTGGCGTAAAAAAATCTTTATCGGCTTATTCAGAAGCGCGGAAACCATTACCAATCAATTCAAATTACCGCCAAATCGTGTGGTAGAACTTGGTGCGCAAGTATCATTCTAAGTACTACAAATGTTTTCCACATGTGATCTGACATAAATTTTTATTATTAATATCAACCGATCTTGATAGTAAAACGTTAGGTTTCCATTCACTAGTTATGGAGTACAAAAATGAAAACAATATTCTCTTTTAAAAAGATGACACTGATTATAGCTGCCGTTCTTGCAACGCAGGTCAGCGGCTGCGCAACTACCACCAGCGATAGTGTTGCAGGTGTTAACCGCTCGCAATTCTTGCTGCTGCCCGCCTCTTATGTAACTGACATGTCAAGCCAGGCCTATTCGGAAACACTCACAACTGCCAAAAGTAAACAAACACTGAATGCCGATAAAGCTGAACTTGATCGCGTACGTAAAATTTCAAACCGTCTCATCAGTCAGGTCGGCGTTTTTAGAGCCGATGCTACCAAATGGCAATGGGAAGTTAACGTAGAGAAAAATGATCAGCTTAACGCCTACTGTATGCCCGGCGGAAAAATCATGGTCTATTCCGGTTTGATCAATAAACTCAAGGCAACAGATGATGAACTAGCAGCAGTTATTGGTCACGAAATCGCGCACGCCCTGCGCGAACATGGCCGTGAACGCATGTCGCAAGCATTTGTTCAGCAATTTGGCTTGCAGGCGGTAGCGGCAGTAGTTACAAAAGGCACCAGCGCTACCGTAGGCAATGCGTCAGCGCAGGCTGCTGGCTTGGGCTCTCAGTTGTTTTTTGCATTACCTAACGGCCGCGAGCAAGAACGGGAATCTGATAAAATTGGATTAGAACTCGCAGCCCGCGCTGGTTACAACCCTGATGCAGCAGTTACGCTCTGGCAGAAGATGGCAGCTCAAGGCGGCGCCAAACAACCTGAGTTTTTGAGCACCCATCCAGCCAGCGAAAACCGGATTGCCGAATTACGCGCATTGGCGCCAAAAGTCAGGCCGCTGTACGAAGCAGCAAAAGCTGGCAGATAAACAGTCTTCTCTAGAACTGGAATTCATCTAAGCGCATGGCATTATTGCCATGCGCTTTATTTTTTGGCTATGGCGCTGTTTGAGTTAAAATGACGGATTATTAAATTTAACCAACTTAACTTAAATAGAGACTTTCATATGGATCCACGTCAAAGCATCATCGAAACCGCGTTTGAAGACCGCGCAAACATCAACCCAGCTAATGCATCGGCTGAGATCAAATCAACGGTAGCATCAGTAATTGCAGATTTAGACAGTGGCAAACTGCGCGTGGCTAGCCGCATTGGTGACACCCAGCAATGGGAAACGCACCAATGGCTGAAAAAAGCCGTGTTACTGTCATTCCGTCTGGATGACAACGTGCTGATGGATGATGGCGTGACTAAATACTTTGATAAAGTACCGCCAAAATTTGCTGACTACACTGCAGAAGATTTCAAAGCGGGCGGTTTCCGCGTGGTGCCAAACGCAATCGTGCGTCGTGGTTCATTCATCGGTAAAAACGCAGTATTGATGCCTTCATACGTTAATATCGGCGCAAACGTTGGTGAAGGCACTATGGTTGATACATGGGCAACTGTAGGTTCATGCGCACAAATCGGTAAAAACGTGCACCTGAGCGGCGGCGTTGGTATCGGCGGCGTACTGGAGCCAGTACAGGCAGGCCCAACTATCATCGGTGATAACTGCTTCATCGGTGCACGTTCAGAAGTGGTTGAAGGCGTTGTAGTTGAAGACAACTGCGTGATTTCAATGGGCGTATATATCGGCCAGTCAACAAAAATCTATGACCGCGAAACTGGCGAAGTGTTCTACGGCCGCGTTCCAGCGGGTTCAGTAGTGGTTGCAGGTAACCTGCCATCAAAAGACGGTAGCTACAGCCTTTACTGCGCGGTGATCGTGAAAAAAGTAGATGCTAAAACATTAGGCAAAGTTGGTATTAACGAACTTCTCCGTGGTATCTAAATGAAACTGTATGGCATCCCTAACTGCAACACAGTTAAAAAAGCCCGCGATTGGCTGGATGCCAACAATATCGCCTACGAGTTTCATGATTTCAAAAAACACGGTATTAATGAAGCTACCATTAACGGCTGGCTCAGCCAGTACCCGTGGGAAAAACTCATTAACCGCGCTGGGCTTACCTGGCGCGGCTTGGATGATGCAACAAAATCCGGCATTAGCAACAATGCTTCAGCTACGGCTTTAATGCTAGCAAAAACTTCTGTGATTAAACGTCCGATTCTAGTCAAGGACGGCAAAATATTAGCCTTAGGCTTTGATGAAAACGCATACAAAGAAACCTGTTTACTATGAGCAAGACTTTAGAATTAGCGATCGATCTTCTTAAGCGCCAGTCCAATACGCCGGATGATGCGGGCTGTCAGGAATTGATGATTTCACGGCTGGAGCCACTAGGCTTCAAAATCGAACGCATGCGTTTTGGCAATGTTGACAACTTTTATGCGCGTCGCGGCAACACCGGGCCATTATTGGTATTTGCCGGTCATACTGACGTTGTGCCAACAGGCCCTTTGGACAAATGGCATACACCGCCATTTGAACCAACGATCAAAGACGGCATGCTCTACGCACGTGGTGCAGCAGATATGAAAACTTCGCTGGCAGCATTTGTAACCAGTATCGAAGAATTTGTCGCGGACAACTCTGATCATGCAGGCTCAATCGGCCTGCTCATTACTTCTGATGAAGAAGGCGTAGCAGTAGATGGTACAGTGAAAGTGGTTGATGCGCTGAAAGCACGTGGCGAACACTTTGATTACTGCATCGTCGGCGAACCTACCAGCAATAAAGTCGTTGGTGACATGATCAAGAACGGTCGCCGTGGTTCTCTCTCTGGCAAGCTGACAGTAAAAGGCGTGCAAGGCCATATCGCTTACCCGCATCTGGTGAAAAATCCTATCCACATGGTAGCCCCAGCGATTAAAGACATGGTGGAAACGGTTTGGGACAACGGCAACGAATACTTCCCGCCCACCTCTTGGCAGATATCAAACATGAACGGCGGCACTGGTGCCACTAATGTAGTGCCGGGTGAAGTCGAGATTCTGTTTAACTTCAGATTCTGCCCCGAGCTTGATGGCGCAGGCAGCACCGAGGCAAATCTAAAGAGCCGCGTTCACGCCATCCTAGACAAACATACGCTGGACTATACGTTGGAATGGGAATACTCACCGCCCTACATTACGCCGCGCGGTAATCTGGTTGAAGCAATTGCCGGCGCAATTGAGCAGGCATACGGCGTGACACCAGAACTGTCAACCACGGGCGGCACTTCTGACGGCCGTTTTATTGCGGATATCTGCAAACAGGTGATTGAGTTTGGCCCGTTGAATGCAACGATACACAAACTGAATGAGTGCGTAGGTGTGGCGGATATTGAACCACTGAAAGAAACCTATAAGTTGACTATGGAAAAACTGTTAAAAGCAAATTAACCGCCGATAAACGCAGATGTACGCCGATAAAAACCAGATTCTTTTAGATGAGATCAGTCAAAAAATTATAGGGTGCGCTTACAAAGTCAGTAACTCACTAGGCAGCGGCTTTGTAGAAAAGGTTTATGAAAATGCTTTATGTATTGAACTTAGAAATGCGGGACTTAATACCAAGCAACAACAGAACCTACAAGTTTTGTATCAGAATATTATTGTAGGTGACTACATAGCGGACATCATTGTTGACGACTTAATCATTATTGAACTAAAAGCTACCAAGGCTTTAGATACGATACATCAGGCGCAGTGCATGAATTATCTTAAAGCCACTAATCTATCTGTTTGCTTACTAATAAACTTTGGCAACCCAAAAGTTGAGATTAGGCGCATAGTGAATAAATTTTAGCAATCTGTTTTTATCGGCGTACATCGGTGTTTATCGGCGGTTTAAATGATTATTTAATTTAAACTCTCAACTTAATATAGAGAATCATCAGTAATTAAAATTATGACAATCCAACAAACAACTACCGAACTCCAAACCATCCGCGATTGGCTGCGCTACGCAGTGAGCCGCTTTGAAAACTCTGATATTTTTTACGGTCACGGCACTGACAACGCCTACGATGAAGCAGTTTGGCTCATCATGAGCGCCCTGCACTTGCCGCATGACACATTGAATAACTTTCTTGACGCAAAACTTGTTAGTGAAGAGCGTGCAAAACTTGCCGCCTTTATCGATGAGCGCATCAGCAAACACACGCCAACCGCTTACCTGCTGAAAGAAGCTTGGTTGCAAGGCTACAAATTTTATGTGGATGAGCGCGTGTTGATTCCGCGCTCCTTCATTGCCGAGCTTTTGGTGGGCGATGGTTTGCAACCATGGATAGAGTTTCCTGAACTGGTTAACAATGCTGCTGACATCTGCACTGGCAGTGGCTGCCTGGGGGTTCTATTAGCCGATACATACCCTGAAGCCGCAGTAGATGTCATTGATATATCAGCAGACGCTATTGATGTATGCAATATCAACATAGCCAACTATGGCATGCAGGATCGTATCACCGCAATTCAGTCTGACATGTTCAGCGCGCTGCAAGATGCCAACGGGAAGCCTAAGCAATACGATTTAATCATCAGCAACCCGCCATACGTAGATGCACCATCCATGGCAGAACTACCTGCAGAATACCGCAATGAGCCACAACTGGCGCTTGGCAGCGGCACCGCTGGTCTGGATCATACGCACACTATCCTGCGTGAGGCAGCCAATTATCTGTCTGATGGAGGTGTATTAGTGGTAGAAATCGGCCACAACCGCGATGCACTGCTTGAAGCTTATCCTGACCTGCCATTCACTTGGCTGGAAGTTTCATCCGGTGACGAATTCGTGTTTTTACTCACGAAAGAACAACTCCTCTAGGAGGCGTTATGTATAAAATCACGTTATTCTTGCTGGCTATCCAAATTACAGCCTGCACACAAACCAACGCTTCCGATACACCCCAGCCTACGCCCAAAGTTGCATGTACTGAAGAAGCCAAACAATGCCCAGATGGCAGCTGGGTCGGGCGTAGCGGTCCACGTTGTGAATTCATTTGCCCACCACCCCCATCTAACTAAACGACTGCACACCATACTTTGAAAAACACCACCAATATTGACTGGCTAGAAGCTGGCAAAAACAAATCTGCTATCTGGCACTCAGAAAACGACACGCCAGCGCCTAAGCTCGTGCAAACGGCTGATGACACAATCAAAGCAGAAGTTGCACATAAACTATTCTGCGAAGGCACAGCCATACTCTGGCGCGGCGACTTTCAAAACGCCAAGCTACTTATGCAGGCCATCAGCCGCCGCATAGACCGTCCGGGCAAGAAACCTAAAAAAGCACCTGCCAGCATGACGGAAGCATTCCATCTGCATCGTCAGGCACAGTCACAAAAAGCGCGTATTCTGGGCATGCTGTTAATTGAAGTCAGCATTGGCTACCACATCAACCTGCGCCGTGCGCCTGATGTAAAAGCAGCCTGCGAACATGCCTATGGCAAAAGTACGCAACCATTTGTCGTATCATTGCGCGAATTGCTAGGTTTGATTGGCGCCTACGAATGGAGTAAAAATGGTGTTCAAATTGCAGCCATCAACAACAAGATTCACCCAAGTTACGGCGTGTTCTCGCCGATTCGCGGTGAATACCTGAATCTGGTAGATACCGCACCATTACCGGTGCCGTGTAACCTTGCCTTTGACATTGGTACAGGTACCGGCGTATTGGCTGCAATCCTTGCTCACCGAGGCATCAAGCAAGTCATCGCTACCGACAACTCGCAGCGTGCCTTGGATTGTGCGCAAAAGAATATCAACCAGCTTGATATGAAAAACACGGTGACGATTATTGATGCAGATTTATACCCGGGCGAAGCATATGGCAAAGCGGATCTGATCGTTTGTAACCCGCCGTGGCTGCCGGCACGCCCGAGCTCAGTGCTGGAATCTGCAGTTTACGATGACAGCAGCAAAATGCTCAAAGGTTATTTAAATGGCCTGAAAGAACACCTGAGCGATGCAGGTGAAGGCTGGCTGATACTGTCAGACTTTGCTGAACACTTGGGATTAAGAACACGCGAAGAACTGCAAGGCTGGATTTATGCTGCAGGTTTAAAAGTGATTGATAAAATCGACACTAAAGCATCCCATCAGAAAACGCTCGATGCAAGCGACCCGCTGCATGCCGCAAGAAAAGCGGAAGTGACATCATTGTGGCGGTTGGGTAAAAACTAAACCTCTTCACCCAGTTTGACTGAGTTTATCCATTCAGGCATTAATGAATGCAACATGGCCTGGATACCAGCCTGTCTCGTGTGAATAATGTACTTCAGTACATATATTCCACGGCGATGACCCTTGCGGTTACGCTGGTATGACGAGATTAGAGTTATTTGCATGAGTTAAGAATATTGAAATTTCATGCGAATTAATTACCCCTTGCTACCGCGCCTGTAATGCAAAAAAGTCTGGGAGATTTCAGCGAGGACTGTTTGAGCGCAGCGAGTTCCGCAGCTGCCCAGATTTTTGCAGTATTACAGGGAACAAGCGGGAGAGGGTAGCCTTCTTTTTGGATACTTTTTCTTGGCTAAGCAAGAAAAAGTATCTCGCCAGTCGGGCGAGACCGACTACTAACCCCTACCTCTATTCCTATCACTCTTCTTCTGCATCTGCGGTGCATCCAAATCACTGGTCTGACGCACACGTCTGTTCGCTGACTTTCTAGGTACAGGTTTTTTAGCAGCAGGGTTACGCGCTGCGTCTGTTTTACCACGATGCGGCCTTGCTTGGCCTCCATCATCAGCAGTCGGCACTGGTCTATCCAATGCACTCATACGCTGCCTGCGTACTTTAGGTGTAAATACAGTGGTTGCTTTTAATTTCTCACGCTGCGTGAGCTGCCTTAGCGGTGCACTAGGTACTGGCAGACCAGCCCACTCCAGCAAGCCTACAACTTCTTTTTGCTCCAGCTTGAGCATTTGCCCGCGCTTAACACGTGGCGGCAGATTCACCGGGCCAAAACGCACTCGCATCAATCGGCTTACCGGCATCTGGAATGCTTCAAACAAACGACGCACTTCACGGTTACGGCCCTCACGCAAGATGACCTGATACCAGTGATTTGCACCTTCACCACCCTGCGGCGTAATGCTATCGAAATTGGCAGGGCCGTCATCCAGCTCGATACCTTCCTTAAGCTGTGTCATCTGGCCTTCAGTCAACTCACCAAAAATACGCACGGCATACTCACGCTCAACTTCATAGCGCGGATGCATGAATCGGTTCGCCAACTCGCCTGATGTCGTAAATATCAACAAGCCGCCGGTATTCATATCCAGACGACCGATAGCAATCCATTTGCCATGCTTGATTTTTGGCAACTTATCAAACACGCTGGCACGACCTTCAGGGTCATCTTGGCTGACGATCTCGCCTTCCGGCTTATGGTAAATCAGCACCTGCGGTAATTCAGCTTCAAATGACAGTCGCAGTGGGCGGCTATCGACACGCACTACATCGTGTTCGGTTACGCCTTGCCCAACGGTAGCTACTTGACCGTTCACTGTAACGCGCCCAGCCGCAATCAGCTCTTCCATATCACGGCGCGAGCCCAAGCCTGCCAGCGCCAATAGCTTATGCAGCCTTTGCGTTGGCTCTGGGGGTGCGTTCGGGTCGGCTTCTATTTTAGTAAAATTAGTGGTCGGCCTGCGCACCGTGCGCTGAGGGTCTCGTTGTTGCTTGAAGGGTCGTGCCATGTTGAACTTACTTAATTGATTAAAAGCGGATTTTACAGCAATTGTTGTATATAAGCGCTATTTATAACACTCGCTTACAAACTGCTAAGCCGGGATTTCCTGTTGCGTGAAATCTTCCATCGGCGGCAACTCTGAAAGCGACCGAATATTCAGGTCATCCAGAAAATGTTTAGTTGTACCGTAAAGCGATGGTCGTCCGGGCACTTCACGCTGCCCGATTACATCAATCCAGTCGCGCTCCTGCAACTGGCGAATTACATTTGGGTTTACTGCCACTCCACGGATTTCTTCTATATCACCGCGCGTAACGGGCTGGCGGTAGGCAATAATTGCCAGCGTTTCCATCACGGCACGTGAGTATTTTGCCTGCCGCTCCGGATTCAACCGTGCTAAAAAAACGGCGTATTCATCACGCGCCTGAAAACGATAACCGGAAGCGACCTGCACCAACTCCATGGTGCGTTCAGACCAGTCCTGCTTGAGCTCATCCAGCAGCATACGCAGAGTTGCGCGCTCCATTTTCTCGGTAAACAACCTTAGCATATCATCGAGAGACAATGGCTCATGCGAGGTCAGCAAGGCAACCTCAAGTACGTTTTTCAATTCAGTGATGTTACTGGTTGCACTCATGGCTATACATTAATATCTTAGGCATTAATATCTGAAGCAATCTGCACGTAAATAGGCGAGAATGCCTGCTGCTGGGTAATGCGCAGCAAACCTTCGCGGCACAATTCCAATACCGCTAAAAAACACACCACCAGCTTGGGAATGCCATCATTTTGCACATCAAACAACTGCGTAAACTCTAGCAGCCTATCATCTTTCAAACGGCGCAGAATCATACTCATGTGTTCGCGTACCGACAACTCTGAACGCCCTACTTTATGGTGTTTGTAATGACTGGCACGTTTCAATACATTACGCCACGCTTCAGCCAAGTCATCCAGACTGACTTCCGGCGGCCTGACCTGACTGATATGCTGATAGTAAGCACTTGCAACATAGAGCCCATCGCCCACCTTGGGCATTTCATCCAGCCGCTGTGCCGCCAGCTTAATTGCCTCGTATTCCATGAGGCGCCTCACCAGTTCAGCTCGGGGGTCATTTTCCTCTTCGACCTCAACTGGCTTCGGCAGTAGCATGCGCGACTTAATCTCAATCAACATGGCCGACATCAACAGGTAATCCCCTGCCAGTTCCAGCTTGATTGCGTGCATCTTATCTACATATTGCATGTATTGCCGCGTTAAATCCGCCATTGGGATATCAAGAATATCCAGGTTATGCTTGCGTATCAGGTACAGCAGCAAATCCAGTGGGCCCTCAAAGGCCTCCAGATACACCTCTAATGCATCGGGCGGGATGTACAGATCTTTAGGAAGTTCAGTAAACTCCTCGCCCTTTATTTTTGCATTTAGCGGAGTTTCTATCACGGTCGATAAACTAGCTGTAATTCAAACCCATGGCATCTCGCACTTCGCGCATCGTCTCACGCGCTAATTTACGTGCTTTTTCACAGCCTTCAGCCACAACATTCTTAACCAGTGCCGGGTCTTCGGCATATTGTGCTGCACGCTCCTGAATCGGCTTCAATTCAGCCAGCACGCCTTCAATCACAGGGCCCTTACATTCGATACAACCGATGCTTGCGCCTTTACAGCCAGCTTGCACCCAACTCTGCGTAGATTCATCTGAATAAATTTCATGCAATTGCCAAACCGGACATTTAGCCGGATCACCCGGGTCAGTGCGGCGCACACGCGCCGGATCAGTTGGCATGGTTTTGATCTTTTTGGCAATGGAGTCTACATCTTCACGCAATGAAATCGTGTTGTTGTATGACTTGGACATTTTCTGGCCATCAAGACCCGGCATTTTTGAGGCTGGAGTCAGCTTGTAGTCCGGCTCAACCAGAATAATCTTGCCGCCGCCTTCCAGATAACCGAGCAGACGCTCTTTATCGCCCATGCTCATACCCTGCTGCTCTTCGATCATGGCGCGCGCTGTTTCCAGCGCCTCTTCATCGCCACTTTCCTGATAAGCCTTGCGCATCTCTTCATACAGTGCGCCACGCTTGCTGCCCAGTTTTTTAATTGCAGCTTCAGCTTTTTCTTCAAAGCCTTTTTCTTTACCGTAGATATGGTTAAAGCGACGTGCGATTTCACGCGTAAATTCAATATGCGGAATCTGATCTTCACCCACCGGCACTTGCGTTGCCTTGTACATCAGGATATCTGCACTTTGCAGCAGCGGATAACCCAGAAAACCATAGGTCGATAGATCTTTACTCGACAATTTTTCCTGCTGATCCTTGTAAGTAGGCACTCGCTCCAGCCAGCTCAATGGCGTAATCATGGAAAGCAAAGTGTGCAATTCAGCATGCTCAGGCACACGTGATTGAATGAAAATGGTAGAGCTTGCCGGGTCAACACCTGCCGCCAGCCAGTCAATAACCATTTCCCAAACGCTTTCTTCAATGACTTCGGGCGTGTCGTAATGAGTAGTTAATGCATGCCAGTCAGCAACAAAAAACAGGCATTCATGCTCGTGCTGCAAACGTAACCAGTTTTTAAGTGCAGGTTGCCTGTAGGGCGCATGCCCGATAAAACGCGTTCTATTGCCATGTTGAAGAAAAACCTTAAATTAAATATGTTGTTATTATACTAAGTATCGTGCTCAAAACCACGCAAATGCTTTTAGCAACTTACAAAGCACACAGCGTTAAAAAATAGTAGAGATTAGCGCGTAGACCAGATTAATCAGCGGCTCCAGAATCTTGCCCAATACGCCACTGAATAGCAGAATAATCAAAATGATGAATCCATAACGTTCGATCTGCGCAAATGGCCGCGCCAGTTTTATCGGCAGCAGGCTTACTGCGATACGACCGCCATCGAGCGGTGGCAATGGCAACAGATTCAGCACCATCAACACAATATTAATTGTGACTCCTGCTTTTGCCATTAATGCCATTGGCAGCACAAAAGCCTCTGGCGCATTCACAGAAAATTTCATGACCAGTGCCCAGAAAACCGCCATGACAAAGTTCGAGGCTGGCCCTGCCGCTGCGACCCATAACATATCTTTTTTAGGATTATGCAAACGGCGAAAATCTACCGGTACCGGCTTGGCCCAGCCGAACAGAATGCCGCCCAGCATAACCGTTAAGGCTGGCAATATAATGGTGCCGAACAGATCTATGTGCTTGAGCGGATTCAAGGTAATACGCCCGGCATTAAATGCAGTCATGTCACCAAAGTGCTTGGCTGCGTAGCCATGCGCAGCCTCATGCACAGTAATTGCAAAGATTACAGGCAAGGCATAGATGGCTATTTTTTGTATAACGGTTAAATCCATCAAATTCTCTTAAATTAAAATTAAAACTAAAAACTCGCCTTAATACTGAATCAATCATCACAGTTTTAAAGCCCAAACGGCGTGATGTCGCCCAAGCCTTCACGTACCAGAACCGGAATATCTTCTGTTAAATTAATCACGGTAGTAGCACTCTCGAGACAATGCTCAACCTCAATCACCAGATCTACCTGACGTTCAAGACGCTCTCGAATCTCCCAAGGTTCCATGGTTGCAATGTCAATATCCGGGAAATGCAGCGACATCGTCAGCAGCGGCGCATCAATCGCCTCCAGTATTGCCTGTACTACCGTATGCTGCGGAACGCGAATACCAATGGTACTGCGTTTAGGGTGCTGCAGTTTACGCGGCACTTCACGTGTCGCATTCAGAATAAAAGTATAAGCACCGGGTGTATTTGCCTTTAACAATCGAAACTGTCCGTTACTGACTTTTGCATAATTACCAAGTTCACTTAGATTACGGCACATCATTGCAAACAAGTGCTGATCATCCACGCCGCGAATCTGGCGAATGCGCGCCTGCGCATCCGCATTGCCGAGCATGCAGCCTAGCGCATAACCGGAATCAGTCGGATACGCGATTACCCCGCCCTTGCGCAAAATATCCGCCGTTTGTGTTATCAGGCGTGGCTGCGGATTATCGAGATTAATATTGAAAAATTGTGACATGATTTTTAATTTATTTATGCTTTATGCAGCAAGTAACGCATCAATCTCTGGCCAATCCTGCCAGACCGGAATGCAGTTGCTCGGCAACTCCGGCAAGCGTCCCATTCCCATGAAGCTGATACCCTTGCCATGATAATCAGACCCCTGAGAAGCTTTTAATCCAAACAACTGGGCATATTTAGCATATTCAACATATTGAGCAGCTGTGTGGCTACCCGTTACCACTTCAATAGCGGCCCCGCCTAAAGCTCTGAATTCTTCCAGCAACAACAGCATATTGGTGCGTTTTATTTCATAGCGTCCAGGATGCGCCAACACTGCAACACCGCCGCTATTGATGATTAAATCAAGCGCTGACTCCAGGCTCATCCACTCATGCTCTACATAACCAGGCTTGCCTTTAATCAGATATTTCTTGAATACCGCTTTCGGGTCTTTGGCATAGCCGCGGTCTACCAGAAACCGTGCAAAGTGCATGCGCGTTAAAATACTTTGCTGGGCATAAGAAGACGCTGCTTCAAAGCCTCCATGAATACCTGACTTTTCCAGACTGAGCCCCATTTGCCTGGCACGTTCAAGACGGCCTGAACGCACTGCTGCCAGACCAGCTTGCAATGCCGCATTATCAGGGTCGACATTAAGTCCGACTATGTGCAGAGTCCTTTTTTTCCAGGTAACGGAGATTTCCACACCATTGATCAATCTGATTCCATGCTGCGCAGCTGCTTGCCGTGCTTCGGTTAAACCGCCCAGATCATCATGGTCTGTCAACGCAAGCACACGCACGCCGTTATTCACAGCATGCTCCACCAGTTCCGACGGAGAAAGCAGTCCATCTGAAATATTAGAGTGTGAATGGAGATCAATCATGAAAGCATTTGCAGTCAGCGCGATAGGTCTGCATGACACTCGAGAAAATACATAAAGGGGTCAAAATACGGTTTAAGCCTTTACTAGCGCACCTTGCGATGCTATTTTAAATTATTACATTACGCCTTGCGGCACTGTTTAATTTGTTGCAAATACGCCTTGCGGCGCATAGCTAATCATAGCAAAATAGCGCACTCGCCTAAAGCTTTGTTTTAAATTTGTTTTTGGTATTTTCACGAAAAAAGTCACCTGTTTAAGAGCCTATATGAAGTTTTTGTTTGATTTATTTCCCGTTATTTTATTTTTCATCGCGTTCAAATTTTTCGGCATTTTCGCAGCGACAGCCGTCGCCATGATAGCCACCATCGCGCAGATTATTTACGTAAAACTGCGTCACGGCGTGGTAGATAAAATGCTCATGATGAGCGGTGTAATTATTACCGTGTTCGGCGGAGCCACTTTGCTGCTTAAAGACCCGCAATTCATACAGTGGAAACCGACAATTCTCTACTGGCTGTTTACAGCCGGCATGTTAGGTGCGCAGCTATTTTTTAACAAAAACCCGATACGCGGCCTGATGGAAAAACAAATCAGCCTGCCGGATATGGTCTGGTCTAGATTGAACATCGCATGGGCATTGCTGTTTCTAGCTTTAGGCTTTTTAAACCTGTATGTTGCCTATAATTACTCTCAGGATATCTGGGTAGATTTCAAACTGTTTGGCATTACCGGCATTATGTTTCTATTTATTGTGTTGCAAACAATATTTGTCAGCAAATACCTGCCTACAGAAGAATCTAATGGAGACTCAGAATAATGTGGTATGCAATTATTGCTGAAGATGCGCCTGACAGTCTGGAAAAACGACTGCAAGCAAGACCTCAACATCTGGATCGGCTGAAGTCTCTGCAAGACGCCGGGCGCCTGTTATTGGCAGGGCCGTTTCCGGCAACCGACAGTAACGACCCCGGAACCAACGGTTATAGCGGCAGCTTGATCGTGGCAGAATTTAATACACTGGATGAAGCAAAAGAATGGGCAAACAATGATCCATTCAAGATTAACGGCGTATACCAGCAGGTAACCGTCAAACCTTTCAGGAAAACCTTACCGTAATGGCGCTGACCGAAGAAATATCCACCCGCCTGAGGGCGTTAGAACCAACCACATTGAAAATTATCGATGATAGCGCCTTGCATGCAGGCCACCAAAGCAGCGGCGGTGGCGGCCACTTTACACTCCACATAACAAGCTCGCATTTTTGCGGGAAATCACTGATAATGCGCCATCGCCTTATTTATCAAACCCTTAGCGATCTGATGCCACATAAAATACATGCATTAAGTATTCATGCCACGGCAACAGATGAAATATAAACTGTTATTCGTTTTTATCTTACATTCAATATTTTAGGGATTTTTACATGAAATTCACAAAGACTTTAATCACACTTGCAGTTCTGTCATTTGCTCCATCAGCCTTTGCTGCTGATGCTGTAGCAACGGTCAACGGCAAGCAAATCAAGCAATCTACATATGATGCCATTATCAAAGACATTACGGCAACTGGCCAAAAAATAGATGACAACGCCAAAAATGCAATTATCAATGAGCTAGTAAGCTCAGAACTGGTTTATCAGGAAGCTCAAAAGCTTGGCCTTGATAAACAGCCAGATTATTTAGCGCGTGAAGAGTTAGGCCGCCGCAAACTACTGACTAGCATGTTCTTGCAAGATTACGTAAAAAAACATCCAATTTCTGATGCGGACACCAAGGCAGCTTATGAACAGTACAAAAAAGCCTACGGTGACAAAGAATATAGCGCACGCCATATTCTGGTAAAAACAGAAGCCGAAGCTAAAGACATCATTGCGCAATTAAACAAAGGTGGCGACTTCTCAAAACTGGCTAAAGAAAAATCAATCGACCCGGGCTCTAAAGATAAGGGTGGCGATTTAGGCTGGTTCTCTCCTGCTTCGATGGTAAAACCTTTCAGTGACGTTGCAGCTAACATGCAAAAAAATACTGTCTCTGCGAGCCCGGTACAAACGCAATTTGGCTGGCACGTCATTAAGTTGATCGACACACGCCCGGCACAACCGCTAGCTTACGAAAAACTTAAAGATGGTTTACAGAAAAACCTGCAGCAACGCAACCTGGAAAAACTGATGTCTGACTTGCGTAGCAAAGCAAAAATCGACATCGCCAAATAATCTCATCTTATCCTGAGATTACCGGTAAAAGAGGCCCTTAAGCAGGGCCTCTTTTTATTTATAAATAGTCCATAGGCAACACATACACAATCAAAAAATTATGCGATAATAAGAATAGTTATCATTTATAAAATAGGTACTCGCTTAAAAATATGCAACCTTTATCTCAATTAGAAACTGGTCAGCAAGCTGTTATTTCAGCAATTGAAGCTGATGAGTCGCTATTTCACAGGTTATCGGCATTAGGGTTTCGCGTAGGCAAAACATTAAGCATTATGCGACGCGCCAGCTTTAATGGTCCACTTCAAGTCAGGCTTGGCACTACGGATGTTATCCTGCGCTGCAACGAAGCGTCTCGCATTCAAATTCACACTATCTAAAAGTCAGCCTATATGAAGCGCATTGCTCTATTAGGGATGCCCAATACCGGCAAATCCACCCTGTTCAATCGCATTAGCGGAGCATCCGCACGTGTAGGTAACTGGCCCGGCATTACTGTCGACCTCATGAGTGCCAAAATTCTGCTGGGCGGACATATTGCAGAACTGATTGATCTGCCTGGTATTTATGACCTGCATGGCTTTTCTGAAGACGAACAGGTAGTCAGACATTTCTTAACCAACAACCCTGTCGACTTGCTCATCGTACTGCTGAACAGCACCCAAATTGAGCGCCAGCTTTCGTTGCTGCTGCAACTGAAAAAACTAGGTGTGCCTATCGTGCTCGTTTTGAACATGGCCGATGAGGCAAGGCGTGCTGGCATCACTATCAATACAGAGGATCTGGCAGCTGAGTTAGGGCTGCCTGTGATTCAGATTAGTGCCAAATACGGTGAAGGTTTGCCTAAAGCACTGGAAGTGGCCGCTCATATTGTAAACGAGCAAAAAGTCACAACCAACCCGAAAAGTATCAATCTGCTACTACAGGAAGATAGCCAGATTGAGCACGAGATGGAAGATTTGATACAAAAACATGTACAAATCCCGACCACTTTGGGCGACGACACTACAGATAAAATAGACAGAATATTGCTGCACAAATGGCTAGGCCTACCTTTGTTTTTTGTGGCGATGTTTCTGCTGTTTCAATTCATTTTCACAGTTGGCGGGCCATTACAAGAGGGGCTGGCATGGGTTCTGGATCTCATACGCACCAGTTTGCTTGAGCCGCTATTAAGCACTAGCCCGACATGGCTAAAAGGCCTGCTGCTGGATGGTGTATACAACGGCATAGCCACTGTAGCTGCTTTTGTGCCGATTATCATATTGTTCTTCCTGGTCATGTCGATGGTAGAAGATAGCGGCTACCTGTCACGTGCAGCGTTCCTGATGGATGCGCTGATGGCAAAAATGGGGCTGGACGGCCGTGGCTTTGTCATGATGCTGATGGGCTTCGGCTGTAATGTGCCAGCCATTATGGGCACACGCATCATGCGTTCACGCCCGATGCGTCTGCTGACGATGCTGGTGATTCCTCTGTCGCTCTGCTCTGCGCGTCTACAGGTCTTTATCTTTATGATTGCGGCATTATTCAGCGCTAAACATGCGCCGCTTGTACTGTTTTCGCTCTACTTGATGAGCTTTCTGACCATGTTTTTAACTGCAGTACTGTTCCAAAACCAATATAAAAATGCTGAGCCATTTATTCTGGAACTTCCGCCATACCGCTTCCCTACACCACGTCAGATCGTTCTGCGCGGCTGGCAGGAAGTAAAGCACTTCTTAAACCGCGCCAGCAAATTCATTATCCTGGGTGTGATATTAGTCTGGTTATTAACCAACTTCCCTAGCAATGTAGCGCCTGCCAGCATTGGCACCTATGCCGGACAAATCGGCGTATTTTTCAGCCCGATACTTGACCCTATCGGCATCAACCACGAACTGGCAATTGCACTCATTTTTGGTTTTGTAGCCAAAGAGATCGTAGTCGGTGCACTGGCAGTCATTTACGGCATGCAGGGTGATGCCCTGATGGCGCAGATGGCAACCCAGATTGACTGGGTGCAGGCCATGAGTTTTATGCTGTTCACGCTGATTTACACCCCGTGCCTGTCTACGATTGCCACCATTAAAAATGAATCCAAGAGCTCGGCTTTTATGTTGCT
>LNAP01000647.1_pt1 | contig 38277 bp, 35 predicted proteins | sample 602601 | NCBI WGS metagenome assembly LNAP01 (sample SAMN02440304, study PRJNA202911) | soil metagenome | biome: Subtropical and temperate rainforests or woodlands; isolation source: soil samples (1 kg each in a 20% v/v slurry with milli Q water) were... ... | reverse complement strand
CCGCGAGCTCGCGCAGCCACTGCCCGCCATATTCATCGCCGCCGATCCAGCGGAAGCGCTCCGCCCCCATGCGGAAGACGGTGCCGTCATCCACCATGCCGCCATGCTCGTAACACATCGCGGTATAGACGATCTGCCCCTCTGCCAAGCGGCGGATATTGCGGGTGCAGGCGATCTGCAGCAGATCCTCCGCATCGGGGCCCAGCACTTCGAACTTGCGCAACGCCGAGAGATCCATCACCACGGCCTTCTCCCGCGCCGCCCAATATTCGGCCTGCGGTCCGGCATTGTTGAAGCGGTTGGGCAGCCAGAAACCGCGATATTCGGCGAAGTTGCGCGTCAGCGCCGAGGTGCGGGGATGAAAGCCGGATTCCCGCGTCAGACGCGGCTCTGATTCTGCGCTCATTCTGAAGGCCACCGCTCGTGAGAAAGTGTTATCGGCCGCATAGACCCGGACATGGATGTCGGTCGGATTCCAGGCATTGGTCGGATCGATATCGTCGGGACAGGCCGAGGAAGCGCAGACCAGATCCTTCATCGCCCGCATCAGCACGTAATCGCCGGGCCGCGACCAGGGATCTTCAAGGAAGATCGCATTCGCGGCGGTAATGCCGGTATTGTAGAAAAGATTGATCGCATGCCAGCCGGGCCGCCGGGCCAGGCCATAAGGATCCAGCTGGTTGTTGAAATTCTCCGAACAGCTGACATGGCCGGGATAGCCGGCATCCTCATAAAAGCGCGGTGTGCAGGCAAGGCCGAAGCTGTCATGGCGACCGACTGTATCGCGCACCACCTCGCAAAGCGGCTGCATATCCATGTCGAAATATTTCGAGGCGAGGCCCGGCCCCGGATAAAGCTGGCCCAGCAAGGTGCGTGTGGTGGTGAGATCGAGGCCCCGCTCGCGACCGTCCTGCAGCTGCCTGGCATCGAAACAGACGAAGTCGGAACATTGCCGGCCGGCCACATCGATGATCTGAATGAATTGCCCCTCTTTCACCTCATAGGACAAGGCGGTACGGCGATCGACGCGGTATTCGGCGACGACATCGCCGAGTTCAGGCGGCAAAGGCGGCATCGTCGCCGGCACGATCGTCGCCCGATACACGATGACGGACAGATCGGTCGGCGGATTGTCGGCGTCAACCACCATGTCGCCGGATAGGTTGGGGCCCGGCGCATGGAAGATCGCATCGACATCGCGTTCCGCCCGCAACGACATCTTGTCGCCGGGCCTGGTATCGCCTTCCAGGATCCGGGCGACACGGTCGATCCCCAGCGGAATGCCACGCTTGCGCAAACCGGCCGCCACTTGCGGACCGGAAAGCCAATCATCGCTGCCGGCCTCGCCGCGCAACAGGCGGTTGATGCCGTGGGATTCAGGACCCGGCTTCAGGCCGAGGGCCGCCAGAGCCGGCTTGCCGCCGGCGGCGAAAGCGGCGATTTCGCAAGCCTGACGACCCTCGCGATCCACCACTTCGACCCGGTCGCCGGCGAAAAGATGCAGGATGACGGCGCCACCGCCCAGGACGCGGTAACGCTCGATACCCGGGTCCAGACGCGGCAAGCCCGGCTCGCGCAGGCGAATTCGCGGCGCAGCGGCAGCTGAGATCATCGTCATCTCCGTCGGTCTTCCATCAGCGGCGAGACCTTGTGTGATCCGGCCGGCGCCTGGTCACTTCGCCTTGAGATAGCTCTCGAGCGAATCATCCATCGCATCGAGCCAGGGCGTATGATGTGTCGGCGACATATTGCCCGTCATGATCGAGCGATAGGCGTTATCGCGGAAGCCCATGATGTTTTCCGCCTTGTGATGTTCCCATTCCATGAAAGTCTTGTTCACCGTCTCGATATCGAAGGACGGATAATCCGTCAGATCGATCAGTTCCTTGGTGTAATCGCCCTGGAACCAGATCATCTGCTCGGCATCTTCCAGCTTCTCTTCCCGGGCACGCCAGGCGGCGCTATGGGCGCGCATCTCATCGAGCGTGGGCACCTTCTGGCGACCGAGAATGACATCGCGCGCATACCAGGCCTGGGCGTCGAACATATTGAAGGTATAGAACTGGTCCTGCATGCCGATGTAATGCAGCTTCGGATTGTTCTCCCAGACGACGCCGCGATAAAGATTGAGCGGCCAGAGCCGGTTTTCCGTCTTGAGGCGCAGGCTGTCCGGCAGGAACGGGAGGTGATGCAGATAACCGGTGCACAGGATGATCGCGTCGATCTCTTTCGACGTGCCGTCCTTGAAATAGGCGGTCTTATTCTCGACGCGCTGCAGGAGGGGCTTCTCCTCCCAATTCGCCGGCCATTTGAATCCCATCGGGCGGGAACGATAGCTGCTGGTGATCGATTTCGCTCCGTATTTGTAGCATTGCGAGCCGATATCCTCGGCCGAATAGCTGCGGCCGATGATCAGGATATCCTTGCCCTTGAACTCGACGGCGTCGCGGAAGTCGTGCGAGTGCATGATGCGGCCGTTGAAGGTCCGGAAGCCGGGAAATTCCGGCACATTCGGGACCGAGAAATGGCCCGACGCCACGATGACATGATCGAACTCTTCCGAACTCAGGTGATCCTTCCGCTGATCATGCGCGGTGACGGTGAACTTGCCGGTCTTGTCGTCGTAGGTGACCTGGCGCACCGGCGTGCGGAAGCGCACCCAGCTGCGGACCCCGGCCTTTTCGACACGGCCCTTGATGTAATCCCACAAGACGGCGCGCGGCGGATAAGAGGCGATCGGCCGGCCGAAATGTTCCTCGAAAGTATAATCGGCGAATTCCAGGCATTCCTTCGGACCGTTCGACCAGAGATAGCGATACATGCTGCCATGGACAGGCTCGCCATATTCATCGAGGCCGGTGCGCCAGGTATAGTTCCACAAGCCGCCCCAATCCTCCTGCTTTTCGAAGCAGACGACATCGGGAATTTCGGCGCCCTTGGCCGCCGCTGATTGGAAGGCGCGCAAGACCGCCGTTCCAGAAGGACCGGCACCAATAACGGCAACTCGCTTTTTCATGTGTTTTCCCTGCACTCACTTGATGGTGGACGTCGATAGACCGATGGATCTGCATTGCCGCGTCACGTCATGGCAGCGAGCAGAAGTCTCCCAGATATTTCATAGAACGAACTTTTATTTCCCTTAAGTTAATTGGGATTCTTCAAATTGCAACCGGAGAATCAGGCGATCTCGCGAGGCGCGTGGGCCGATATGCGGCGGATCTGCAAGCGCTTGCTTCATCTCAATGCTCTCATGGGCCGCATATGCGATCAAGAGAGCCGCTCTTGGCCAGTCCGGCTTGATTGTTCCGGAATCGACGCAGAAGGCAGCCGGATCGGCGTCTTGCCAGAAATTCGCCTGACCGCTAGAAGCAGGGCACGATTGGCAAGCTGGAAGATGAGGATGGCCGTTTCCCGTTACAATCCGCCCGTGGAACCCGTTTTGCGTGTGCCGAAAGGCTGGTCGCGGGGGCGTGTCCTGGGCTGGGCCGTTCTTGCTCTGGTCATTCTCGCTTCGGCGGCAGTGTTTCGTTATGCCATCGTCGAACCGCGCAGCATGGGCTTTGCCTGTTCCGAAACGCCGACACCCGCTTGGTGCGCACCGCGGGAATGGGTGATCACCCTGCATCTCAAGAATGTCTGGGGCATCGTCGCCGTGATCTTCGGCGCGCTTGCCTTGTTCCTGCGGCAGAACTGGGCGGTACCCATCGCCATGATCGCAGGACTTGCCGGCATGGTGCTCTACGATACCAGCCTGGCCAGCGCCGGCTTTCTCTTTGCCCTGCTGCGCTTGCTGCGCGGCTAAAGCAACCTCATCAAGCGACAGCGAGAACGGGACGGCGGCCGCGGAAGAAGCCCCAGCTGCCGAGCCAGGGCACAGCCAGCAGCACGGCTTCCGCCGTCCAGATCAGGGCGGTGGTATTCTGCGGCCCCTCGATCACGGGAATCGTCAGCGAGGCGACGATCAGGATCAGCGACAGAATCGCCTCTTCGCGGCGGTCTTCGCCCGACGCTGTGCGATCGCGACGCATCATCGCCAGAATGAGATGTGCCGCCGCCGGAATCAGGAAAGCGAGGATGGGGAAGTCGCGGTAGCGCGCATCGAAGGCAAGGCCAAGCGACGACACCAAGGCCCCCAGCATCGCAGCCAATTGCAGCACCGCCAGCCACGCGGCAGGATCGCGCCGGTCGATTGCCAGGGCGGGCAGCTTGCTGGTGATCTGCGCCACGCTGGGCCGCGCCGCGCCGGTATCGCCGCCGGCGATGATCTTCAAGGCCAGGAAGGCGGTCAGCGCGCTGACCAGCCAGAGGAAGACCTCGACGGCAATTTCGTGCCAGGCATAAGCGACGATGCCGATGCGCCTGGCATAGAGCACCAGCACACCGGCAGCACCCGCCGCCAGGACCGGCAGGATCACGGCTTTGAGCGGCGTCAAGGATCGGCGGCGCGGCCAGACGGCGACGGCCAGCAGAGCAGCGCCAAGGCCCAGAAGCGTGAACCAGTCCTGCTGCCAGCCGGGATTGTTGCTGACCGGGCCGGTCAGCGGGAATTTCAACGCGCGGTCACCGCTGAAGACGCCCCAATAGCCGCCGACAGTGCCTTCGAGCGCCCGTTTCCAGGGCTGGTCGAAGGCTTCGATCAGGTTGTAGTCGAGATGGATCGAACTGGCATAGGCGATGAAGTCGCGGATATAGCGCGCCTCGTCGACGATGCTGGGCACGGCACCCCGGCGCTGCCTTCCGGCACTGGGAAAGCCGGTTTCGCCGATCAGGACGGTCTTGTCGGGATAGGCCGCCTTGAGGATGCCGTAGATCGCCTGCAGATGGGCAACACCCTGAGCCGACGGAATGGGGTCGTCTTCCCAATAGGGCAGGATGTGGATGGTGATGAAATCCGCCGCCGCCGCCAGCCCCTCCAGGCCGGGACCGACCCGATCGTTGCCGGGCCGCCAGAATTCCCAGACATCGGCATAAGTCACCGGGATACCGGTCGCCTCTTTCACGCGCTTCAGCATGGCGGTGAGGGCGGCCGGCGTCTGCTCGCCGCGCAGCAGCACCTCGTTGCCGACGATGATGCCGCGCAAGGCACTCGGATATTGCTTGGCGAGATCGATCGCTTGCCGGATCTGGTTTTCGTTATTGACCGGATCACGGCCGATCCAGATGCCCATCAGCACTTTCATGCCAAGCTTCTGGGCGATCGGCAGGACCTGATCCAGCCCCTGATCGGTGGCATAGGTGCGCACGCAATCGGTCACCGCTTTCAGCTTGTTGAGATCCTCATCGATCTGCTGCGGCGGAATGACGAGGGCGGAATCGAAGGGCGTCTGCGCGCCGCGGAACGGCGTATAGGACAGGCATTGCAGCTTGCCGCCGGGCGCATCGGCCATGGCAACCGGCGCCCCCAGCCGATGCCAAATGCCGAAGGTCGCGGCCGCCGCAACGATACAGCCTAGAAGCAGGGCCAGGGCAATGAAAAGCGGCCTGGCAGTCGTGGCGGGCGCGCCGGCTTTGGGCATGGTGGTCATGAAGCTTTTCCGATCGGGTGGTCAGGTCGGGTGCGGTCAGGCGGCTGTCTTGGTCGCAGGCGGCTCGGCCCCCGCCGGTACCGGCACCAGCGCGCCGGCATCGATGCTGGGCACGGCCGGCTGCTGCGTATGGGGGAAGGCGCTGATCATCGCCATCACCACGGCACAGAAAAACGGCAAAGCCTGGATCAGCAGCAAGGCGGCCCACATGCAGGCATCGGGCGAGATCACCCAGTCGATCACGCCGAGGCCATGCCAGATCTGGCGCAAGGCGGTCAGCAACCCATCGGCGGTGAACTGCCAATTGACGCCGGTGAACTGGCCGATGATGTCATGCACGGCCAGCCCGCGGAACCACAGCAACAAGCCGGCGCAGCCCAGCAGGGCCAAGCAAATCACCGCTTCTTCCCGCGCCGAAACCAGCGCGCGGATGACGGCCGGCGAATTTTCCATCTTCGGCGTGCGATGGAAGGGGAGGTTGGAGGTGAAGAGCCCGCGCCACACCGCCTTGGCGACGGCATGGGACAAAGCGAGCCCCGCAAGAGCCGCATAGAAATTGTCGATCAGGCTGCAGGGCACCTTGCTGGCATAGAGCCACATCGACTTGCCGACCTTGAAGAAGAACATCCCCAGCGTCACCACCAGGAACAAGGTCAGCGGCGGTTCGATCACCTGCGGCCAGAGCAGGGTACCGATCGACCAGAACAACGCCATGGCGACGAACAGCAATTGCAACCCGTCGGCGATCCACGGCATCCAGCCCGCAAGGAATTGATAACGCTGCGAGGGGTTGAGGCGGCTCTTGCGCCCGAACGGCATCAATTCGCGCCAATGGCCTTTCAGGATCTGCATGGCGCCATAGGCCCAGCGATAGCGCTGTTTGCGATAGGCGTCGAAGCTGTCCGGCATCAGGCCCTTGCCGTAGCTTTTCTCGGTATAGACGGCGCGATGGCCGGCCTCGAACAGGCGCAGGCCAAGCTCGGCATCTTCGGTGATGCACCATTCCGCCCAGCCGCCGGCTTCCTTCAGCGCGGCGGCCCGGATCAGGGCCATGGTGCCGTGCTGGATGATGGCGTTCTTCTCATCGCGGGTCCGCATGCCGAGATAGAAGAAGCCGGCATATTCCCAGAAGCACATGCGCTTGAAGAGCCCGTCCTTGCCGTCGCTGTAATCCTGCGGCGCCTGCACCAGGGCCACCTGCGGATCGGCGAAATGCGGCACCAGATTCTTCAGCCAGTCCGATCGCACCACATAATCGCTGTCGATGGTGGCGATGACCTGGGCATCGGGATGCGTTTGGGTGATGGCGTAATTCAACGCACCGGCCTTGTAGCCCGGCCAGTTCGGCAGATGGAAGAAGCGGAAGTTCGGCTTGCCCAGCGACTTGATATAGGCCTCGACCGGCTGCCAGACGGCATCGTCCTTCGTATTGTTGTCGATGATGAGCACTTCGTAATCGGCATAGTCCAGGCGCTCCAGCGCCCGGATCGTGTCGATCATCATCTCCGGCGGCTCGTTGTAGCAGGGCACATGCACCGAAACCTTCGGCAGTTTCCAATTGCCGTCGATGGGCGGCGGCACCAGACGGCGGCTGGTTTTGCCGAGCCAGAGATTGAGCGCCATTTCGGCGCCTTCGATCAGGAAGATGATGATCAGCAGCAAGGTCGCCGGCGCCACCATGGCCAAAGCGGCGATATCGACCCAGGTCAGATAGCGCGCCGAATAAAGCGCATAGATCGCCACCGTGGTCATGACGCCGCCTTGCACCAGCAAAGCGATGAAGAGCCTGCCGCGCCGATTGAGATCGAGGCTGGCGCGCAGCACCCAGAGGACGAAGGGCAGGCCCAGCGCGATGGTGGCAATGGCGAGCGAGCGCCAGTTCTGGTTATTGATCAGGACACCGGCCAAGGTCGGCTTCGGATTGCCGTTGCTGTCCCACAGCCCCCAATAGGCTTCCACGCCGCCGCCGGTCTGGATTTTCCAGGGCTGGTCGAAGGCTTCGATGATGAAATAGTCGATATTCTCTTTCTTCGCCGCCAGCAGGAAGCGCCGCAGCACCGTCCCCTGATTGACCGGCGAGGCTTCGGCACCGCCGCGCGTCAGCCCCTGGCTCGGCCATCCCATCTCCGTCACCACGATGCGCTTGTCGGGATAGGTCTGCTGCAGCCGGTGATAGATATCGAGCGCATAGTCGACGGCATCGCCCGCCTTGACGCCGTTCCAATAGGGCAGGATATGGACGGCGATGAAGTCGACGGCATTCGCCAGCTTGGCGACATCGGCGTTATGCGCCTGGGCATTCTTCAGCGCATCGCCGGTCAGCGGCTTGCCGTCATTGCCGACGGTCGGCCGCGGCAGCCAGTAGTCGAAGGTTTCCGAGGTGCTGACCGGCATGCCGTCGACCTGGGATTTCACCCGCTGGATATAGATGATCAGGCGATCGACACGCAAAGACGCCCGCTGGATGTCATCGGACGGATCGCCGGGGAAATTCAGTTCCTGGCGATAGAGGACCTCGTTGCCGACCAGCAGCTGATTGACGCCGCCCACATTATGGGCAAGATCGATCAGATTATTGACTTCCTTTTCGTTGCGCTCGAGATTGCCGCTGATCCAGGCGCCCGCGGTGACCCGCAGACCCATCCGGGAGGCTATCTCCGGCACGTCATAGGAGGCGCCGGTCGTCTCATAGGTGCGGATCTGGCCGGTCACGCCGGCCATTTTTTCGATATCGGCGGTCAGTTGATCGCGCGACGGCTCGATCCGGTTCTTGACCTCGGTGGAGGTCCGATAGGGCGTATAGGTCAGGCCCCCGACATCGCCGTCCCAGGGCTGTTCGTTCACCGGCCGGTTGAGCAGATACCAGGCGCTGGCGAAAATCAGCACCACCACAAGACCGATGATCCAGTTCGAGAAACGCGTCATATCCCAGCTTTCAAGGCCCAAATCCGATACATCTGCCACACGGTGTCAGCGCGGCTTATGCCGGCGCCCAATCCGTTGCCATGCCTGCGGGTTCGACCGAACTTTAATCCCACAACGTCCCGCCGGTTCCCTGTTAAGACCGACGTCCGTACCGGACCGATGCGCACGCCCCCGTTGCGCACACCCGCCCTTCCAATCCCCGACATATATTCGGGAGCAGATGGCAAAATCGACTGAATCCAAACGGAATTCAAGGGGCCAAAGTGTGACGGCCCCGGCGGCGGGGACAAAAGCCTGTGAGGATGCAATACGATCAACCGGTGGTGGAACCGGTGGCGCACCTGCCGGGCATGACCGGCCGGCCGAGACCAAATCAGCCGAGACCGATCAGCGCAGCTCCCTGAACCGGTCCATACCGGCGACGAGATGCGACCGGATACCGGGCTCCATAGCGGAATGGCCGGCATCCGGCACGATATGATAGCGCGCTTCCGGCCAGGCCCGAACCAGATCGTCGGCGGTGCGGATGGGACAGACCAGATCATAGCGCCCCTGGACGATGAAGGCAGGGATATGACGTATGCGGTCGACATGCTCCAACAGGTAGTTGTCGTCCAGAAAGATGTTGTTGACGAAATAATGCGCTTCCATGCGCGCCAGACCCAAGGCCAGGATATCGGCAGAGAAGGCCGTCACCGTCTCCGGGCTGGGAAGCAATGTCGAGCAGCTGCCTTCGTAAATGCTCCAGGCGCGGGCCGCCGGCATATGGGTGGCGGGATTGGGGTTCATCAGGCGGCTGTGATAGGCGGCCAGCAGGTCGCCCCGTTCGGCGGCGGGAATATAACCCGAAAAAGCCCGCCAGGCCTCCGGAGCCAGCTCCTTCACGCCATGGAGGAACCAGTCGATCTCCGACTTGCGGCAGAGAAAAATGCCGCGCAGCGCCAGGCCGCGGACCCGGTCGGGATGGAATTCGGCATAGGCGATGGCCAGGGTCGAGCCCCAGGAACCGCCGAAAACGAACCAGGTATCGATTCCAAGATGCTGGCGCAGCTTCTCGATATCGTCGATCAGCAGCGGCGTCGTGTTATCGCGGATCTCGCCCAGCGGCTTTGACCGGCCGGCGCCCCGCTGATCGAAGATCACGATGCGGTAATGCGCCGGGTCGAAGAAACGGCGGTGGGTGGGATTGGCGCCCGCCCCCGGCCCGCCATGCAGGAATACCACCGGCACGCCTTTCGGATTGCCGGATTGCTCGTAATACATCTCGTGCAATGTATCGAGCTTCAGAAAACCGCTGTCGTAACACTCGATCGCCGGATAAAGATCCTTGCCACTCATCTGCCGCTCAAAACCCATCGCTGCTTGTTCCTGCCATCAGAATCCGGGACCAGGAAGCCGCCGGCTGCATCCACGCTGTCGAAGGTTTTACATGGCGTCAGGGGGCGCGCACAATCGGTTTCCGGCGAAGGGCCATGCAAGACCGAAAGCCGTTGGCCCGGCCGGAAGGCCGATGCTAGGCTGATTTGCCGGGAGTTGCTTTGCCGGAGCTTCAAGGATCGGTCATCCGGCGAATGACGCGGCAAAAGCGACCGGCGCGGCGTGGGTTGAGGGGAGTGAGGCCATGAAGCGACGTTTCGCCTGCGGCTTGCTGGCCGGCATCGCGATGGCGGGTCTGCTTAGTGCCTGCAGCACGGCAACCAGCCCGGCGACCGGCCGGAGCTTTTCAACCAATATTTCGCCCCAGCAGGAGGCAGCGCTGGGGCAACAGGAACATCCGAAGATCCTGGCGGAATTCGGCGGCGCCTATACGGCACAGCCGGCGCTGACGGCTTATATCACCGGTATCGGGCAATCCGTCGCCGCCACCGCCGAACGCAAGGATGTCACCTATACCTTCACCGTCCTGGACACACCGGATGTCAATGCCTTCGCCGTCCCCGGTGGCTATGTCTACATCACCCGCGGCCTGCTGGCCCTGGCCAATAACGAGGCCGAGGTGGCAGGCGTGCTTGGCCATGAAATCGGGCATATCAATGCCCGCCACACGGCCGAGCGGATGGGCCAGCAACAGCAGGCGCAATGGGAAGTCCTTGGCGCGACCTTGCTCGGCGCCATCCTGGGCGGCAATACCGGCGCCAATCTCGCCGGCGGCGTCATGCAGCAGCACGCGCAGGTGCAACTGGCGCAGTATTCCCAGCAACAGGAATTCGAAGCCGATTCGCTGGGCGTTCGCTATCTGAAGCGTGCCACCTATGACCCGCAGGCCATGGCGACATTCCTGACCGATTTGCGCGCTCAAAGCCAATTGGAAGCCAAGCTTGCCGGCAAGGATCCATCGGTGGTCGATGTCGACAACATGCTGGCCTCGCATCCGCGGACCGCGGACCGCGTGCAAAAGGCCATCGCCGAAGCGGGTCCCGCCAATCCCGGTGGCCTGCTGGAGCCCGATGCCTATCTGCAGAAAATCGATGGCCTGATCTTCGGCGAAGATCCCCAGGACGGCGTCGTCGACGGAACCACATTCATCCATCCAAGCCTGCATTTCGCGTTCACGGTGCCGGATGGTTTCAAACTGGCGAATGAGCCCGATGTCGTCGGCGCCAGCGGCCCGGACGGCACGGTGATGATGTTCTCGCTGGCCAACCCGCAACCGACCGGCAATCTGGCCGATTACATCGCCGGCGGGCAAATTTCGAAAAGCGTCGCCTTCCGCAATATCGAGGCCCTCACCATCAATGGCATGCCGGCGGCAACGGCTGTTACCAAGGCGAATACCAATAAGGGCGCGCGCGATGTCCGCGTCGTCCTGGTGCAGCATCCCCAGGGTACGACCTACCAGTTCCTGTTTTTTACCGTGCCCAATGTGACGTCGCGCTATGACACGGCGTTCTTGCAGACGGCACGGAGTTTCCGGCAGATCGGGGCCGATGAAGGGAACAAATATCGGCCGCAGCGTTTGCGGATCGTGAGCGTGAAATCGGGCGATACGGTGCGTACATTGGCCGCAGGCATGGTGGTGGCGCAAGCCAAGGAAGAGTGGTTCCGTCTCCTCAACGAACTGCAGCCCGGCCAGGAACCGACGGTCGGCCAGAAGGTGAAGATCGTCACCTATTGATGTTTAACGGAAGCAACCACCGGTGCCCCTAGACCCCATCCAGACCGACCTGCCGGTCCGTTCGCCGGGCGACTCCGCTGCGATGATCACGGAACGGGATCATCCTCGGCAAGCGGCCGACCGGCGCGGTATATGGCTGTGGGGCAAGAATTTGCGGCTGCGCCTGTCCATCGTCACCACGCTGGCCTTGAGCTTCGGCACCCTGATCGTCGTCGCCATGAGCATCGCCGTCTATGTCCTGTTCAATGCGGCCCAAAGCAACACCCGGGAATTGATCGCCACCACCGGCCAGGCGGTGCTTGCCATCGTCAGCCAGAATGTGCGGTATCAGCTGGATCCGACCCGCAACCAGCTGCAGGCGCTGGGGCGTTTCATTCTCAGCGACAATCTCGATCTTTTTGGCAATGGCCGCATCAGGGATCTGCTGCTGGGATCGCTGGCCTCGGATGATCAGCTGGATTCCCTGCTCTTCGTGCGCAAGGATCTCCGGGTCATGTCGGCCTTGCGCGTCGGCGATGGCCGCGGCAGCGTCCAGATCCAGGAGATGTCCGGCAGCGAGGCGGGCAGCTATCGCGATATTCTCGATCGGGCGATCGATCGGCGCGGCGCTTTCTGGGGTACGCCCTTCTATTCCCAACGGCGGAAGGATGCCGTCATCCCGCTTTATGTGCCGGTTCGCCGCGGCGCCAGTTTGCTTGGCGTGTTGCGTGCGACCGTCGCCGTTCCCGCCTTGTCCCGGCGCCTCGATGAGTATTCGGAAAGTTTTCAGGGCGTCCCTTTCGCGCTCGATGCCGACGGCTTCGTCATTGCCCATCCCGATGCCGGCAGCAAGATCGCCGGCATCGGCCATCTGATGCGACCGGCAGATCTCGACGATCCGGTGCTGGCGGCATTTCACCCCAATAACGGCGGGGATCTCGATATCAACGACACCTATCGTGATCTGCATTTCCGGGTGCAACGCGTAACCGTCAATGGGGCAGACCAGCTGGTTCTCTACCGGCCGCTGGAAGGCTATGAAGACCAAAAATTGGGCATGCCAAAGCCGCATCCCTGGATCATCGGGGTCCATGTACCGGACAACACCATCAACAGCTTCGTCAATCGCGTGACCCTGGCCGCCGGTCTCGGCATCGCCGTGATGCTCCTGGGCGTCGGCATGTCAGTGCTGATCGGCCGCCGCATCGCCAGGCCGATTGCGCGCCTGGCTCAAGCATCGGAAAAAATCGCCCGATTGGACCTGGACGATCAGGCGCCGCTGCGCGGCAGCCGCCTGCGTGAGGTCGATGTCGCCGTGACCGCCTTCAACCGCATGCGGATGGGCCTCGGCTGGCTCGCGACCTATGTGCCGCGGTCGCTGTTGCCGTTGCTGGTGCAAGCCGATTCGGCCGTGACGTTCGAATCGAAGGAACGCGACGTCACGATCCTCTTCACCGATATCATCGGCTTCACGACGATCGGCCAGAAGCTGGATGCGCCGGCTTTGGCCGCCTTCCTGAACCGGCATTTCTCATTGCTGGAAGAAGCGATCGCCGCCGAAGGCGGCACCATCGACAAATATATCGGCGATTCCATCATGGCCTTCTGGGGCGCGCCGATCCGCCAGCCGGATCATATCCAGCGCGCCTGCCGGGCGGCCCTGGCCATAGCGGAAATCCTCAAGGAGGAGAACGAGCGGCGCGTCAATAAAGACCTGCGCCCGGTCCGGGTGCGCATCGGGATCGAAACCGGGATGGCGATTGCCGGCAATATCGGTGCGCCAAGCCGCATCAATTACACGCTGGTCGGCGACAAGGTAAACTTGGCACAGCGCTTCGAGCAATTCGCCAAGACGGTCGATGACGGCATCGCCGACGCCATCATCATCATCAGCGACGATGTCGCCGCCGCTTTGCCGCCCGACATGCCTGTCGAACCTTTGGGTCCGTATCTGTTGCCGGGCCGCGAAGAGGAAATAAAATTGTATCGGCTGCTGCCGAGGACGGCCGGATGAATCCGGTGGCAGCGATCAGGCTTCCACCAGATCGAGAATCTCGCCCTGCGGGTCGAGGCAGGCGGCGATCGCCTTGCCATCGTCGAAACCGCAGCCGCCGTCAAGCGTGACCGTAAAGGGCCCCTGCCCCGGCCCGCCATGCTGCCGATCATAGCCGCGCACCACTTTCAGGAACTCGCCATAAGGGTGGTTGAGACTGGCAAAGCCGGCACTGCCCCACCACAGGCTGTCGCCTTGCGCGTCCAGCGGCCGCTCGGGGTCGAGGCCGGCATGAACGAAGAGCAGGCCGAGATCATGGGTATAGGCGGCCCGGCGAACGGCGCTCATCAATTGATAGTGACCGGGCCGCGCCTGCATCGCCGCACGCAGCGTGTTGGTCCATCGCGTGATCGCCAGCGCGCCCTCGCGGCAATGGATGATGCCCTGCGCCGGGTCGCCACCGTAAGCGGTGATGGTGGCGCCGACACCTTGCTGCAGCATCCAGGGCAGCACCTCCCTGGGATTGGGCGCGAATTGCAGCTGCAACAGCTTCTGCCACATTTCTTCCTGGGCACCGCGCAGGAAGGCAAGATCGAAAGTGAACATGTTGGGACGGGCCAGGATCTCGCTGCGGAAGCGGACGAGTTCATCCATCACGCCAGCCACATCCGACCCGCGGCCGAGGAAGCCGCCCAGATAGACCAGGCGGTCACCGGGCTGGAACTGGCCGCCGAGATAATCGTGCAGCGCCTTCAACCGCTCCGCCTCGCCATGGACGGGCGATATTGCCCAAATCCGGCGAGCGGCGCGCAGGACGGCGAATTTGTCCTGTTCGGCCATGATTGCGCTGTCTTTCTTTCCGTCTGTGAGCGTCGAGTCGCGCTGCGAACAACTCTATCAGCTGCCGGCCCCAGGCCAAGACGGATCAGGTGGAAAGATCGCAACGGGCAGGAGGTAACGGGTATGAGATGGGGACATCCGATCATCCGAATCGGAAACCCCTGACGGATGGAGCCGGTTAGGGTGCCGGGAACCATCCGTCATTCGCGGTCGGGCCGCTAGGGGGCCTCTCGAGGAGAGAGCTCGGAGAAGATGGCAACCTTAACCTGGGACTGTCGCATTCCCATAAACACCGACGCCCAGTTTGCCGGCTCAAGCCGCCTTCAAAACCTGATGCAGGCGCTGCGTCGCGGCTTGTTCGTCGATACCGTCGATCGCTGCGAGCTCACGAACCAGACGATCCAGCGCCGCCTGATAGATCTGGCGTTCGCTATAGGACTGGTCCGGCTGGTCGGCATTGCGGTGCAGATCACGGACAACTTCCGCGATCGATACCGGGTCGCCGGAATTGATCTTCGCCTCGTATTCCTGGGCGCGGCGCGACCACATCGCGCGCTTCACCCGCGAGCGGCCCTTCAGGGTCTGCATGGCCGTATCCATCACCTTCTTCGAGGACAGCTTGCGCAAACCGGAATTTTTTGCTTTGGCGACCGGCACGCGTAATGTCATGCGGTCTTTATCGAAATGGATGATGATGACTTGTAAACTGTGACCGGAAATTTCCTGCGATTCGATACCCAGAATCTTGCCGACTCCGTGAGTCGGATACACAACGAAATCGCCCTTCTTGAAGCCGATATCCTTGTCCTTTAGCGCAACGCTCTTCTTTGCCTTCTCAGCCACGATCACTACCTCCAAACCACATCATCACGTTGCTGCTTCGGTCAGCACGCCGGCAGGCTTGACATCGTTCTGTCCGACTTGGTCATCCGACAGTGGTCAAACCCGACATTTCTGTGATCCCAGAACCACTTTTCATATATTACCTGTCTCGGCCTGATCGGGGTCTGCCCAGTCGAAGCCGACGACTACTTAAAAAAAGACCTTCCGGGTTCGTCGGAACATCGACCGGCCCGGGTCCTTTAAGCCACAAGTTCCCGATCCCGAACCATAGGTTCGGAACAAATTCTTATCGATTGTAGGCTTGGACGGCTTGGCGACAAGGTGTCGCGCAAGAAGTTCCGCCCTAATGACCTATGACCATCTTATAACAGAAATGGCCCGTGGATTCAAGGAAAGGGAGATATGCAAGGAGCGCAGGCAGAAGCCCGCGCAGACATTGATGGTCAGGGGTTATGACCTACTAAATATAGATTAACCAGCTGGAAAGATTAACTATTTCCCGGATTCGAGCTGAAATGCTTCTCGAATTTATCGGGCACACCCTTCCACTCATCGGCATCCGCCGGCGCTTCGCCCTTCCGGGTGATGTTCGGCCATTGCGTGGCATATTGGCGATTGATCTCCAGCCATTTATCCATCCCGTCTTCGCTGTCCGGCAGGATGGCATCGGCCGGGCATTCCGGCTCGCACACGCCGCAATCGATGCATTCGTCCGGGTGGATCACCAGCATATTCTCGCCGACGTAAAAGCAATCGACCGGGCAGACCTCGACGCAGTCCATGTACTTGCACTTGATGCAAGCTTCCGTCACCACATAGGCCATTACCGTCTCCTGCTCTTCACTACACACGGCGCATGATTACCGATCGCGCGGCCTGTTACCACGCCACCTCTGGCGACGCAAGACAAGGACTCATGCAGTCCCCGGATGTCACCAATCCAACATCGGGCACAGTCTCCCGACGCAACTTCAGTGATCGCCCTGCAGCCGGGAAATAGCCCGCCGGTCACGTTTGGTGGGTCGACCACTGCCGATCTCGCGCTCACCCGCTGCCGCCGGCACTTCAGGGAGGGTCGCTCGCGGCTGCGGCGGATCAAGATCGATGTACAGCGCCTGAGCTTCCGGCGCCGGACCACGCCGATAGCCCAGCGCGACGATCTGTACAACCCGGATATGCTGCCCCAGGACGAAGGTCAAGACGTCACCAGGTCGCACCGCATAATGGGCTTTGGATGTCGGCACGCCGTTGACGCGCATGCGCGTCTCTTCCACCAATTTGCTGGCGAGGCTGCGGCTCTTCACGAAACGGGCGAACCACAGCCACTTATCAAGGCGCAGCGTCTGGTCAGCGATGCCGTCCGCCGTCATCTGGATAACCTCATCCGTCGGCACATTACCTTTCCACCTTGAGAGCAGCCAGCACGGCAAACGGCGATTGCGGATCAACCGCCGCTGCCGGCGGCAATTGTCGCTTGCGACGGCGTGCAAAGCTATTCTTGTCGGCCCGGACGTTACGCACGAAACCGAGCGCTCGCAAAATCGGCTCGATCATTTCCGGCGGCACGCCGAGCAAGGAAGCAAGGCCTGGATCGTTCAGCTTCAGGCGATGGGTCGAGGCCAGGCGATGCAGGCTGGTCGACCAATGCTCCAGCCGTTCAAAGCCCACCAGCCGGCCAGCAACCAGACGCTGCCCGCCGACCCGCGCCGTGGCATCAACGAGGCCATGAGACGGCAAGTCGAGTTCCTGCGGCAAGGTCGGCCGGAGCGGCAGGCGATGATAGGTCGCATGCAGCAGCAGCAACAGGCGACGCTGGCGCCGGTCATTCAGCCGCTGCAGCCAGACAGTCTCCCGTCCCAGCCGCAGCCCCAAGTCGGCAAGCTGACGCCGCTCGTCACGCCCGAGCATGGCCAATTGAGTGGCGATTTCCTCGCGCGGCACGGCGCCGAGATGCTCGAGGACCTGATAGATGACGCCGCGCGGCCCTGGCGGCAGATCCGCATCTGCAGCCCGGAAGAGCGGCTTCAGTCGACGGCGAAGATGAAAACCCAGCCATTGCTTCAGGCGTCGTTCGATCGCCTGGCGCTGGCTGCCATCCAGCAAGTCGTCATGCAGCAACTGGATCTGTGGCCGCAGCGGCGCATCGCCGGCGGCGAGACGTGCCACAGGCGCATTACGCCAAAGGAGGCTGCCGGTATCGTCGAGACGAAACTGCTGGTCGTCATCTGCCGCCAGGTCGCGAATGCGCGCCGCAACAGCGGGGCCGAGAGCACGCCGGGCCGCCGCCAGGAGCGGCTTGGTTTCCGCCCGTCCCGGCAGGTCGCGCGCTTCCGCCAGCGGCGTGAAGGCGAAGCCATGCAGGGTCCCGACCGTATGGCCCTCCACCAGCACCTCGTTCGCCTCGGTCACAGTGCCATAGAGGCGGGCCCCGCTTTGCAGATGACGATGCAACGCGGCGTGCCGGCGATCGATGAAACGCTGTGTCAGGGCTTCATGAAGGGCGTCGGACAGGCGGTCTTCGATGGCCTGCGCACGCGCCTGCCAGTGAACCGGATCGGCCAGCCAGTCGCCGCGATGCGCCACGAAGGCCCAGGTCCGGATATGGGCGATGCGCTGGGTCAGATGGTCGATATCGCCATCGACCCGGTCAAGCCGCGCCAATTGCCCGGCCACCCAATCCACCGGCAGCCGCCCCGGGGCCAGTCCGCCGACGGCGAGATAGCGGTACATCTGCCCCAGCAGCCGCACATGCGCATCGGTCATCAGCTTGCGGAAATCGGGGATTTGGCAAACCTCCCACAACAAGCTGACGCGGCTGCGCCCCTGGGCGAGGGCGAGGATCTCCGGGTCGCGCGCCAGATGCTGGAGCGCCTGATGGTCTTCCGCCTCCTGCTGGCGAATGAGGCCCGGCTGCAGGGTGCGCATTTCCAGGCTGCGCAACAACCGGTCGACGCTGCGGAAATCGAGATCGGCATTGCGCCACATCAGGCTCGGCAACGGATCGAAGCGGTGCTGCTCGACGGCTTCCACCACCTCCTGATCCATCATACCGGCTTCGGTCGTGGTGCCGAAGGTACCGTCGGTCATGTGGCGGCCGGCCCGGCCGGCAATCTGCCCGATCTCGGCCTTGGTCAGGAATCGCGGCACCCGTCCGTCGAATTTGCGCAGATTCGCAAAAGCGACATGGCGCACATCCATATTGAGGCCCATGCCGATGGCATCCGTCGCCACAAGATAATCGACCTCGCCGGATTGATACAGCTCTACCTGGGCGTTGCGGGTTCGCGGCGAGAGCGCCCCCATCACGATCGCCGCCCCGCCACGCTGGCGGCGGATGAGATCGGCGATGGCATAGACATCGGCCGCCGAAAAGGCGACGACGGCGGAACGCGGTGGCAGCCGCGTGATCTTCTTCTGGCCGCTATACGTCAATGTCGACAGGCGCGGCCGTTCGATGAACGTGACACCCGGCACCAGGATGCGGATCCAGCGCGCTACCGTGTCCGATCCCATGAACATGGTTTCCGACAAGCCACGGGCGCGCAACAGGCGATCGGTGAAAATATGGCCGCGCTCGGGATCGGCCGCCAGCTGGATCTCATCCACCGCCACGAAAGCGACCGGGCGGTCGAGCGGCATGGATTCGACCGTGCAGATGAAGTAGCGGGCACCCCGCGGAATGATCTTTTCCTCGCCGGTCACCAGAGCGACGGCATCGGCGCCTTTGACTTTTACCACGCGGTCATAATTTTCCCGGGCAAGAAGCCTCAACGGAAAACCGATCATACCCGTCTGATGACCCATCAGGCGTTCCATCGCGAGATAGGTCTTTCCGGTATTGGTCGGTCCCAAAACGGCCGTCACGGGAACGGCGGTCCTTGGAGCAGCGGTGAGCCGCGGCATTGGGGCGGTCATGATCATAAGAATTGGCCGCTACGCCAATCGATTGCAAGCCGGGAAAGCAATTTCGGTCGTCGGCGCCGCAATAAAGGATCCGGGATGACGTCACCAACCTTGCAGCGGCGAGCTTAACCCTTACGCCGGAAGCGGAAATAGGCCGGCTGGCGGCCTTGGCGGATCGCCTTTTGCTCATAGCGGCTGGGAGGCCAATCCGAGGGCCGCTCACGCCAATCGGCCGGACCATCGGCAAGCCAGCTGAAGGCCGGGTGGTTGCTGGCATGGGCCAGCGCCCAGCCGATATAGGTCGGGTCGTCGCTGCCGATGCGCAATTCGGCGCCGGGTTTCAGCAAGCGTGCCAGCAGATCGAGATTGGCAGGATTGACGAAACGCCGCCGTGCGTGGCGCGGCTTCGGCCAGGGATCGGGAAAGAGCAGGAAGAAACGATCGAGACAGGCATCCGGCAGCACGGCCAGCAAGTCGGACGCATCCTCCGGATAGATCCTGACATTTCCCGTATCCGGCGTCGCCAGGCGATGGCGCTGCAGATGGCCGAGCAGGCTGGCGATCCCGTTGAGGAATACTTCGCAGCCGATGAACCCGACCCCAGGATGCGCCGCTGCCTGCGCCGCGAGATGCTCGCCGCCGCCAAAACCGAGTTCCAGCCAGACCTGCTCCACCGGCCGCCCGAACAAGGCACGCGGATCGAGCACCCGGCCGCCGGCCGGCAAAGCCACCGTCAGTAGCGGCAGGACCTCGCCGATCAGCGCCTGCTGATTGGGACGCAGCTTGCGCCCCTTGCGGCGACCGTAAAACTTGCGCCGCCGATCCGGATCGGTCCCATCGGGTCCGGCCGGATCGGCGACACTGTTGCTCTGCATGGTCAGGACATTTGAAAAGGGATCAGGCGAAGGCCGATTTCAGCTCCGCCACGAGATCCAGGCGTTCCCAGGAGAAGCCGCCATCGGCCTCCGGCTCGCGGCCGAAATGACCATAGGCCGAGGTCCGCGCATAGATCGGCTTGTTGAGGCCGAGATGCTTGCGGATGCCGCGCGGGCTGAGATCGATCAGCTGATCCAGGATCTTGACCAGCTTCTCTTCGTCGACCACGCCGGTGCCGTATGTATCCACATAGACCGAGAGCGGCTTCGAGACACCGATCGCATAGGAAAGCTGAATGGCGCATTTTTCAGCGAGATTGGCGCCCACGATATTCTTCGCCAGATAGCGCGCCGCATAAGCCGCCGACCGATCGACCTTGGTGGGATCCTTGCCCGAGAAGGCGCCGCCGCCATGGGGCGCCGAACCGCCGTAAGTATCGACGATGATCTTGCGTCCGGTCAGGCCGGCATCGCCATCGGGACCGCCGACCACGAAGCGGCCGGTGGGATTGACGTAGAAGCTTTCCTCGTCGCACATCCAGCCATTCGGCAGCACCTGATTGACATAGGGGCGGACGATTTCGCGCACCTGGGCCTGGTCGAGATCGGCGGCATGCTGGGTTGAGACGACCACCGAGGTGGCACAGACCGGCTTGCCGTTCTCATAGCGCAGGGTCACCTGGCTCTTGGCATCCGGGCCGAGACCTTTCTCCTTGCCGGAGCGGCGGGCATCGGACAGCAATTTCAGAATGCGATGCGAGAAATACAGCGGCGCCGGCATCAGGTGCTCGGTCTCGCGGCAGGCATAGCCGAACATGATGCCCTGGTCGCCGGCACCCTCGTCCTTGTTGCCGGCCGCATCGACGCCGACGGCGATATCCGCCGATTGCTGATGTACGTAGCAGTCGATCGCGACATTCTTCCAGTGGAAGCCTTCCTGTTCGTAGCCGATATCCTTGATCACCTGGCGGGCGGTCTCCTTGAGGAGATCGTGGGTGATCGAGGCCGGCCCCCGAACCTCACCAGCCAGGACAACCCGGTTGGTGGTGGCCAGCGTTTCCACGCCGCAGCGCGCCTCGGGATCGGCCTTGAGATAGACATCGACGATGGAATCGGAAATGCGGTCGCAGACCTTGTCTGGATGACCTTCGGAAACGCTTTCACTGGTAAAGAGGTAACTGGTCTTGGACACGCTCGAATCCCCGCAATCTGTCTGTCGGTCGGATAAATGGCTGATGCCCAGCGTCAGGCCCGGTCAGGCCGCATTCCCCATCCATGGGCCTGGCCCCCACAGAAATACATCCAGGGACCACACGAATAGCTGCAGAAGCGAGTCGAGGACCTCGCGCTAAAAGGCGGGCGGGATCATGGGGGAGCCCATGCCGTGGGTCAAGCACGGATTAGTCGAACTGGATCATGACAAGAAAAGCTTGTAGCGGCCGGAGATATATTTCCCAGGAAGGGCACACAACCAGCCGCTGCAGAATCGCTTCCCGCGATGCCCCGACAGCTATCTGTCGGACGAAACAGAGGATGACCTACTCTTCCTCTCGGAAGGTCTTGGCGATCGATTTGGTCAATTCGAAGATACGCTTGCGCACCTGCGCATCGGTGATCTTGTAATAGGCCCGGACCAGTTCCAGGGTTTCCCGTTTGGCCATCGGATCCGGCTCGTAATCCGGCTCCGGCGGCGTCGCCACGCCCATCAGTTTCGACGGGCTTTTCTCCTGGGTGCTGACGGACATGTCCTCGAAGAAGTAAGACACCGGCACGTCCAGAACGCGGGCCAGGTCGAATAAGCGGCTGGAACCGACCCGGTTTGCGCCACGTTCATACTTTTGCACCTGCTGGAAGGTGAGGCCGATGGCTTCCCCGAGTTTTTCCTGGCTCATGCCAAGCAGGGTCCGGCGCAGACGAATCCGGCTGCCGACATGAACATCAATGGGATTGGGATAACCCCTGCTGGCCATACGACCTGAGGACTTGCGACCTCGCGGCATGGGATACCTGCCTTTCTGAAGATTGGAGGCAAGACGATACGCCTAAACGTACGCCTAGCTATACGCTTGATAACCCGTAAATAGGCATACGAGGGTATGGGGGTCAAACAAAAACATTTTACCTTTGTAAGAAAATCACGCTATTGTGACTAATCCTCGTTTATCTCGGCTTTCCAATAGCTTAAAGCAAGGGAAGCAAGCGCGATCACGAGCGAAAATAGGATCATAGTCGTAATACCATAACGTGTAAATATGGTTTCTCCCTGCAACCTTTTCGGCAGCGTGACATCGAGTGTCCCGACGGTGCCCAGGGGCAAGGTGGCAAGCACCCGGCCATAGGGATCGACAGAACCGGAAATGCCCGTATTAGCAGCACGAATCAAGGGTAAACCCTCTTCCACGGCGCGGTATCTGGCACTCACAAAATGCTGGTAAGGACCGGTGCTGGTGCCGAACCAACCGTCATTGGTGACGTTCAATAACCAGTCCGGACGATCACCCGGATCGGTCACCGCTCCGGGAAAAATTACCTCATAACAGATCAGGCCGCCGAAAGGCGGCAAACCCGGTACGTGAAGGGTCTTGGGGCCGGGTCCTCGCGAAAAATTGAGCGAACCCGGTGTCAGTTTATTGATGAAGGGGAAGAGACCGCGCAACGGCACGTATTCGCCGAGCGGTACCAGGTGAAATTTATCGTCCGTCGCCAGGATCTGGCCGTCGCCGTTGAGGACCTCCAGCGAATTCCAGATCTGCTGCAGCGGGCCGCTGGCCGGCTCGGCCCGTGGCGCCCCGGTGATCAGCAAGCCGCCCGGCGGCGCCGCATGGCCGAGATAATTCCGCAGGCCGGGATCGCGTTCCAGCAGGTAATCGGCCGCCGATTCGGGCCAGATCACCGCCGTCAGGTTTTGAAAGCCGGGCGTTTCGACCGTCAGGTCCCAGTGCTTGTCGACATGCTGCGCGCGATTGGCGCCGCTCAGTTTCTCAGCCTGGGAAATCGCCGCCTGCACCAGCCGCAGGCTGACTCCCGGTACGGTCCCGCCGGCGGCATGGCCCAGCCGGTATTGCCCGCCCGCCCACAATGCCACCAGGATCGTGACGCCGATCAGATTGCCGATCAGCGCCGACCGGCGGCGCATGGTCAGCAGCAGAAGCGGCAAACCGGCCAACAGTACCGTGATGCCGCCAAGGCCCCAGCTGCCCCACAAGGCCGCCGATTGCATCATCGCGTCGTTGATCGACCAGCTATAGGCGATGAGGTTCCAGGGATAGCCCGTCAGCACATGGCCGCGCAGCCATTCGGTGATCGGCCAGGCCGCCGCGAAGATCAGGATGAAGCTGATCGGCAGGTGTCGCCAGCGCCAGGCCACCAGCATCGCCAGACCGGGATAGATCGCCAGAAAGGCCGACAATCCGCCGATCACCGGCGGAATCATCCAGCCGAAACGGGCCGCGTCGATCAGGAAGGAATTGGCGATCCAGTAATCGCCGACCAGGAAATGACCGAAGCCCCACCACCAGCCGGCGGCGAAGGCCAGCCGTGCCTTGGGCGCCGCGGCGGCGATGAACAGCAGCCCGACAAAGGCCGGGATCAGCAGCGGCACCCAATTGAACGGCGGCAGCGCCAGCGCGCCCAACCCGCCCAATACGACCAGCAGCGCCCGCCGCCGCCAGGGTGTCAGCCTCTGCCGCAAGGCGGCAAGCCGCTGCGGGATCGAGGTCTGGCCGACGGATACTTGACGCTGAAACATGGGACGCGACGTCATTTAGCTTTGAATCCAGGATGAGATGGCAGCAAGAAAACGGGTGAAGAAAACAGGGTGAAGACAGCCGGATCTGGCCGCCGGGAGGCCGGATGTCAGCCGCTTTTCGTCAGGTCCTCGGCCGGTCCGGGCAGGTTGTGGACGCGCAGACGCTTGATGCGGCGCGGATCGGCATCCAGCACCTCGAACGCGATGCCGGAGGGATGCGTCACCAGTTCGCCGCGGCTCGGCACGCGATCGGTCAGCGACATCACCAGCCCGCCCAAGGTATCGATATCCCGCTCGCGCTCTTCCTCGGTCAGGATCGGGCCGATCAATTCCTCGAAATCCTCGATCGGCGTCCGCGCATCGGCGAAGATCGTGCCGTCGGCGCGCCGGACCAGGAACGGCCCCCGCACCTTGTCATGTTCGTCCTCGATTTCACCGATGATCTGTTCGATCAGATCCTCGATCGTGACCAGGCCGTCGATGCCGCCGAACTCATCGACCACCAGCGCCAGATGCGCCCGCGCCAGCCGCATCTGCAGCAGGAGATCGAGTACCCGGATCGAGGGCGCGATGAACATGGCCTCGCGCAGGATGTCCTTCAAAAGGAAGGGCGCACCATCGACCACGAAAGGCAGCAGGTCCTTGATATGGACGATGCCGACGATATCGTCGAGATTCTCCCGGTAGATAGGCAGACGCGAATGGCCGTGTTCGCGCATCAGGGTGATCAGTTCCCGGAGGCCGATATCCTCCGGCGCCGCCTTGATATCGACGCGCGGCACCATGACGTCATAAGCCGTCTGATCGCCCAGCTTCAGGATGTTCAGCAGCAGCGACGATTCGCTGGTTGCCAAGGCCGCCTGATCGCGGTCGCCTTCGCTCTCTTCGATCAATTCCTCGATCGCGTCGCGCAAGGCATTCTCGCCGCCGGGACGACGGCGCCAAAGCCGCAACCAGTTCTTCAGGCCAAGTTTTGTCTTGGCCTCCTCGCCTGCTTCGTTGCGCCCGCCGCGGGAATGGGAAAGATCGCTCATCACTGCGTCATATCGTTGCATAGGGATTGCCGATGCCCAGCCGCTTCAGGGCCGCGATTTCCAACCCCTCCATCCGCTCTGCCTCCGCATCATCTTCATGATCATAACCCAAGAGGTGGAGCACGCCATGGACAACTAGGTGGCTCACATGATCGGCCATCGCCTTGCGCTGCCGTTTCGCCTCCTGGCGCACCACACCCAAGGCGAGCACCACATCGCCGAGATGCCAGGGCATCCCGGGTGCCGGCCGTCCCGCATCCAGGGCAGCAAAGGATAACACGTTGGTCGGCTTGTCCTTGCCGCGATACCGGTGATTGAGCCTACGCATTTGGCGGTTATCGGCAAGGACGACGCAGATCTCATGGCCGACGGCGGACCCCTGCCAGCCATCCGCCGCGGCCTGCGCCATGGCGCGGCGGCCGGCCCGGCGCACCAGTGCGGCAGCCTCCGGCAGAGCAGCCAGCCAATCCTCATCTTCGACCATCAAAGCGAACTTCAACGTCGCCTGCCTGCGCTTTTTGGCTGCAGCAGGACTGCGGCCTCGCCTGGCACCGTCGCTCATGGCCGCTCCTCAGGAGCGGTGCAGCGGAAGGGAGGCGGGCTCGCCGCCATCGCCAACGCGCGTCGATCGGCGATCGCGGGCATCATAGGCACCGACGATCTTGGCCACCAGCGGATGCCGCACGACATCGCGTTCGTCGAAGCGCGTGACAGCGATCCCCTCGATCCCCTCGACCGCTTCCAGCGCATCTCTCAAACCGGATTTCTGGCCGGCTGGCAAATCGATCTGGCTGAGATCACCGGTCACCGCCATGCGCGAATTTTCACCCAAGCGGGTGAGGAACATCTTCATCTGCATCGGCGTGGTGTTCTGTGCCTCGTCCAGGATGACGAAAGAATTAGCCAGGGTCCGGCCGCGCATGAAGGCAAGCGGCGCCACTTCGATTTCGCCCGAACTGAGGCGCTTGAGCACCTGCTCGCCGGGCAACATGTCGTTCAGCGCGTCATAGAGCGGCCGCAGATAGGGATCGACCTTTTCCTTGAGATCCCCAGGCAGGAAGCCCAGGCGCTCGCCGGCTTCCACGGCCGGCCGCGACAGAATGATGCGGTCGACGCTTCCCTTCGTCAGCATTGCGACGGCGACGGCAACGGCGAGATAAGTCTTGCCGGTACCGGCGGGCCCGACGCCGAAAACCAGTTCGCGGTCATGCAGCTGACGGATATATTTTGCCTGAGCGGCCGAACGTGGCGTGATATGGCGCCGCTGGGTCCGGATCGCCGTGCCGTCCTTCATATCGGTGCCGAACAAGTTCGGTTCAGATCCTTCTTCGCCCGACCTGCCGAGGCCGGTCCTGCCCTCGCCGCCCCGCACGTCGCCCTCGCTGCGGGCAATCCGCAATGCCGCATCGACTTCGTGCTTATCGACCGCCAGGCCGCGCTTCAGACGCTGATAGAGACCCGTCATCACCTGGCGCGCTGTCGCGACGGCCGGCGCCGCGCCGGAAATGGTCACCTGATTGCCGCGCGCAACCATGGAGACACCCAGATCGCGCTCGATCCGCGCCAGATGCTGATCGTGTTCGCCGAACAGGAGCGGCGTCAAACGGTTATCGTCGAATTGCAAATGCAGCGGCGGCGCGATCGGACCAATGGGGTCGTAGTTCAAGCGCGCGCCTCCTTCAAAATGATATTGGGCATACGAGCATCCGGCACCGGCGCAAGCGGCACCGATCGATCATCGCCCGCCAACACCGTGCCGGCCAAGCTAAAATGAGCGAGACCGTCGATCCGGACCATCGCGACGCGGCCGATCCGACTGTCATCGGCCAAAGCATGGACCGCCTGCAGATAAGGTGACTTACCGACCAGCTGCCCGGCGAACCGGCCCCGCTTTTCAAACAGCACGGGAAGCACCTGGCCGACCATCCGCTGATTGAATGCCGCCAGCTGGCGATTCAGCACATCCTGGAGGCGCTGCAAACGCTCGTCCTTGACGGCTTCCGGTATCTGGGAGTCGAGCGATGCCGCCGGCGTTCCCGGACGGATGCTGTACTTGAAAGCAAAGAACTGGGCGAAACCGATCTCTTCCACCAAAGCCATTGTCGCCTCGAAATCGGCATCGCTTTCGCCGGGAAAGCCGACGATGAAATCGGAGGATAACGCCAGATCGGGCCGCACCGCCCGCAACTTCGCGACGATCTCCCGAAAGCGGTCAGCCTTGTGCTGGCGATTCATGGCTTCCAGGATGCGGTCGGACCCCGATTGCACCGGCAGATGCAGGAAAGGCATCAATTGCGGCAGCTCGGCATGGGCCGCAATGAGATCGTCATCCATGTCGCGCGGATGCGATGTGGTGTAGCGAATCCGGACGAGCCCATCCACGGTCTCGGCCAAATGGCGGATCAATTGCGCGAGGCCCCATTCGGCCTCACCGCGCGGCGCCGCGCCATGATAGGCATTGACGTTCTGGCCAAGCAGCGTGATCTCGCGGGCGCCCTGATCCACCAGATGCCGGGCTTCAGCCGTAATCTGGGCCACCGGCCGCGAGAATTCGGCACCACGCGTGTAAGGAACGACGCAGAAAGTGCAGAATTTGTCGCAACCTTCCTGGATCGCCAGAAAGGCGCTGACGCCGGATGCGGCCGCGGTATCGGGCAAATGATCGAATTTCGATTCGACCGGAAAATCGGTCTCCAAGATGCCCCGCGACGGGAGATGCCGTTTCTGCGGTAAACCGGACGCCAATTCCGCCATGCGGCTGGCGCTGGCCCGACTGGCCCTGGCCACCATTTCCGGCAATCGATGATAGGTCTGGGGGCCCAACACGATATCAACCTGGGGAGCGCGGCGCAGAATTTCTGCACCTTCCGCCTGGGCGACACAGCCGGCGACAGCAATGATCATGTCCTTGCCGTCGGCCTGGCGCTGATCGCGCTCGATCTTCAGGCGACCGAGTTCGGAGAACACCTTTTCCGAGGCTTTTTCCCGAATATGGCAGGTATTGAGAATGACCATGTCCGCATCGGCCGGATTATCGGTCGGACCGTAGCCGAGCGGCGCCAGGACATCCGCCATGCGGGCGGAATCATAGACATTCATCTGGCAGCCATAGGTTTTGATGAAGAGCTTTTTGGCCAAGGTCGTTCCGCTCAAAGATCCCCGGCTCGGCTCGATATGGTAAGGCGATATCTCATCAATGTGCAGTCTAGCACGGGATAAAGGTCACGTGTACCCGATTTGCCGGATCCCAACAAGGCAGATCAACCAATTGAAAGCTTTAATCTTTTTTGACAGCGGCCGATACGATCGCCGGATCGCCGCCGACCTGCCCGGTAATCGCCCGGGAAACGCCGCCGGCCACCTGATCCAGGCAATAGCTGGTGAGGCCCTTGCGCGAGGCAAAGGCGGTGATATCGGTCGGCGGGTGGAATTCCACCACGACCCGGACACGGCCGAGTCGGCAGAAATGCCACAAATGACTGGCCAAGGTCATGTCGCCATACCAAGCCAGCAGCGGCCTCAGCCCATGACCCAGAGGCACGCCATTGAGGCTGACATAACTGATCGAGAGTGGCTGGACTGTCAGCGGCTCGCCCTGGGGCCGGTTTTCGGCCACCGAGAGCAGCGCCGAGCGGAAGGGCAGAACGCGATTGCCGTCATTGGACGTGCCTTCGGGAAACAAGACGAGATTGCCGCCCGCCTCCAACCGCGCTTGCAGGCTGTCCCGTTGCCGGTGCGTGGAATGGCGGCGGCGGTCGATGAAGACCGTGCGCTGCAGCTTGGCGAGCAGGCCGAAGAGCGGCCACTGCGCCACTTCCGATTTGGCGACGAAACTGGCTGACAGAATCGATCCCAGGATCGGAATGTCCAGATACGACGTATGATTGCTGACGAACAGGACGGGCCTCGTCGGGCATATGGTACCGATCAGTTGCACGTCGAATCCGAAGATGCCGCAGCAAAGGCGATGATAGAAGCGGGGCAACCGTTCGGCCGCCCGCCACCAGCGCAAGCCGATGAACAGCAGTTGCACCGGTATCAACAGCAATGTCAGGCCGATATAGGCGCTGAGGCGCCACGATGCCAGCCAGCTGGAGCCGAGCGAGATCGGTTCGGCGAGTTCGGCTGCCATCAAAGCTGTCAGATCGGCGTCAGCACTGCTCACGTCGGTCCGACCCTGGCGATTGCGCCGTCGTGCTTGTGCCAGGGAAGTCACGGGCGGCGGCCCTTACAGTCCATCAGCAGCCGATCCGCCACCACCGCTATCGGCTCGGGTGTAGTGCTTGTAATATTTGTCCGTCACGCGATTCGTCACGACGATGACGCTGACATCGGTGGTGCCGAATTGGTGGTCGACGACGGCGCCGTCGCCCACGAATCCGCCCAGCCGCAGGTAACCCTTGATCAAGGGCGGCAAGGCAACCAGCGCCCGCTTGTCGTCCAGCGCATCCGGCTGCAGCATGTTCATGTCGACATAGCGGTCCGGCAAAGCGCGCGGCCGGTATTCGGGCGGCGCCAGATGTCGGTGGTAGAGGTAAGAGAGCGGAATCTGGTGCTGCACCGGATCCGTTCCCGGCAGGCTGGCACAGCCGAACATGATTTCGATCTTATGATGCACCACGTAATCGGTGATCCCTTTCCAGAGCAGCTGCATCGCAGCCTTGGTGCGATAGCGGGCATCGACGCAGGAACGCCCAAGCTCGAGGATCTCGCCGGGACAGGCGGTGATGGCGCTGATGTCGTATTCGTCGATCGAATAGAATTGGCCGCGCCGCGCGGCACCCTCGCGCCGCAACAGGCGGTAGGTCGCAACGATGCCGGCCGGGCCGGAACTGAGATCGTGATCGATGATGATCAGGTGATCGCAGAAGGGATCGAAACTATCGAAATCGCGCTGTTGTATCGCCATATCGGCCGTCGGCTGGGCGGTCATCTCCTGATAGAAGACCCGGTACCGCAATTCTTGCGCCGCAATGATCTCGGCAGGGCTTTCCGCCAGGCGAATTTCCAGGCCGCCGACACGATACTCGACCGGTCGCATTGCGGCCGCCGCAGCCAAGCTCATTTCTTCTTACCCTTACCGTGCAGCGGCACGGCGTAAAGTTCCAGGCGGTGACCGACCAGCTTGTAACCCAGCTGCTCCGCCACCCGATGCTGCAACTTCTCGATTTCCTGGTTGGTGAATTCAATCACCTCGCGCGACTGAATATCGATCAGGTGATCATGATGATCCGTCGGCGCCTCTTCATAGCGGGCGCGCCCGTCACCGAAATCATGGCGCTCAAGGATGCTTGCCTCTTCAAACAGGCGAACCGTGCGATAGACGGTGGCAAGCGAGATGCCGGGGTCGATTTTCGTCGCCCGGCGATAGAGCTGCTCGACATCGGGATGGTCATCGGCCTCCGACAGCACGCGCGCAATGATGCGGCGCTGCTCCGTCATCTTCAGACCTTTTTCGTGACATAATTGTTCCAACCGCGATACGACGCTCACGAAACCCACCCTTACTGTCGACCGTTCGATGACGGCCATTCGATTGCTGTCGGACGACAGCGACATTCCCTGTCCGGCTGTGGCTACGCCCCGCGCCCCAGATACGGCACGTCGATATCGTCCCCATGAGATGGCATTTTGCCTGTCCCGTCAGCCCGCGGCAAATCAGAATTGTCCGACGGTGCTTCCGCCTGTCATTAACACATCGGCCCGATCCCAGGCCAATGCCTTAACGACGTCGGCCGCCAGTGCCGAGTCCGATCTGCCGCGCCAGCGAGCTGCGCTTTTTCGCATAATTCGGCGCGACCATCGGATAATCCGCCGGCAGGCCCCATTTGTCGCGATATTGTTCAGGGGAGAGGCCGTAAGCCGTCCGCAGATGCCGTTTCAGCATCTTGAGCTTCTTGCCGTCTTCAAGGCAGACCAGATAATCGGACAGGATGGATTTTTTGATCGGTACCGCGGGTTCCTGCGGTTCAGCCGGCTGGCGCCAGCCGCCTTCCTGGTCCAAAGCGGCCAGGGCCCCATGGACCTCGTGTATCAATCTCGGAATATCGGCAATCGCAACTGTATTATTCGATAAATGCGCCGCGACAATCTCAGCGACCATTGGCAATAAAGCTTGATGCTTGCTGTCTTCCGGCATGCATTCGCCTCGCTATTCTTGCTTAGGAGGTGACGGTACTCGATGAAAATTAATGTAACAACCCCATTTAGGCTTTACATCCTGACATATTTCACGTTTTACGGTTCATATGACGATGAATACTACGATACCGCGAATATCCGGCGCCATATTAAGACACAATTAAGCTATTGACCCAGTATCGTCCTGATTTGCTGGCAAATCCAGGCGCATCGTTATCGCATCGACCGGCCGTCCATAGGCGCCGCGATAATAATGCTGCCGCAGACCGATCTGTTCGAATCCGGCACGCCGATAGAGGGCGCCGGCCGCCAGATTCGGCGCCGCATATTCCAGGAAGATGGCGCGCATCGACGACTTTACCGCCTGATCGATCGCGGCGGTGGCCAGATGACGGCCCAAGCCGCGTTGGCGCTGATCCGGACGAATCGCCAGCAGGATGATCTCCATTTCATCTAGGACGCCGCGGGTGATGACAAAACCCAGTGGCTCCTCGTCAAGCTCATCGGCTCCCCGGGATTCGGTGCCTGGAGGTTCGGTGCCTGGAGGTTCGGTTGGGGCGAAAAGCAGCAACCCCGCGGTACCCGGCATGGCGAGAATTTGGGCAAAGCTGTCGGTGCCCCAGGCTTGATCCCAATCGGCCGTGAAACATCTGGCATGCAACTCGGCCAGGGGCTGCAGATCGAAGGGCCCGACGGGGCGGAGATGCAACCGGTCCGTCATGATGGCCGCGACGGATCTTGCGGCAACTGGCGTTGGGATTTTGGCTGCGATATATCGGGCGGACGCAGATAAACAGGATCCGGCGGCAAATCGAACCGGCGCTGCGGATCAGCCGCCAACGTGGCGGCGGCGACGGCATCCGGCGCGGCATCGATAATCTGCGTCCCGCCGGCAAGATCCGGCCGCAGCGCGGCCAGGCCGTCTCCAAGCACGATCTCGATTCGGCGCCGGCGAATGAGATCGAGCGTGTCGGCAACCGTCATCAAGGCAGGCGGCCGCTGGAAGGCGAGATCCCGGTCCAGCAGCGCCACATAAGGTTCGGCCCGCCGGCTGTCGAGCACGACCAGGCACGGTGCCGGCAACCGGGACAAGGAGCGTTCCGGCGCCGCCGTCAACGCCGTCATCGCGGCTGCCTGGAAGCTGCTGATGCCGATCACCGGGCAACCGATCGCCAGGCCGAGGCCGCGCGCCGTCGCAAGGCCGATGCGCAGGCCGGTGAAGCCCCCGGGTCCGACCGTAACCGCGAGTCGCTCGCATTGCCGCAGATCCAGGCCGCCGCCGGCCATCACGCGCTGGATCATCGGCAGCAATTCGACGGCATGGCCGTGGGACATGACGCGCGTTTCATGGACCGCCACGCCGCCGTCGCGCCACAAGGCCGCCGAACAGGCATGTCCGGCGGCATCAATTGCCAGGATGGTGCCGGGGACGGTACCGGTGCCAGGAACGGTGTCGTTCATGACCGCCTAAGACCGGAAACTGCCGGGGAAAGGGTGTTCTGCCGCATTGTTGCCGCTTTGCCTGATGCTCAAGGTCTGCTAGTTCCTCATGCGGAGATAACCGCGAAACGGACGGCTTGCAACATGACCGCAGAAACCGCTGCCCAAGGCTTCACCGGCGCAACCAGCCAGGAAAATCCGGCGCCAGCCGTTGCCGCGCCGGAAAATGCGCCCGGAATCGGTGTCGGCGGCGCCTCGTTGGTCCCGGTCCGCCCGGCCGATTTCGATGTCGAGATCGCCCTGGCCTATGCCACGCCGGAGAATGTCACAGGTCAGCAGATCTATCGTCATGCAGATTGTTATCTGCATCCGGAGGCTGCCGCGCGCCTGCAGCGAGCGATTGATCTGGCGCGGCCGCATGGCCTGCGCTTCAAGATTTTCGACGCCTATCGTCCGGTCGAGGGCCAATGGGCGTTGTGGAATGCCTTTCCGGACCCGGAATTCGTCGCCGATCCGCGCAAGGGCGGCATCCATACCCGCGGAATTGCCATCGACCTGACGCTGATCGATGCGCAGGGGCGCGAATTGGATATGGGCACCGAATTCGATTCCTTCGCCCCGCAGGCCCATCACGGCCGCACCGATGTCAGCCTCGAGGCCCAGCGCAACCGCTTCCTGCTGCTGGGCCTGATGTCCGCGGCCGGCTGGGATTTCTACGAAAACGAATGGTGGCATTATCAGCTGTTCAAACCGCGCGACTATCCGGTGGTCGATCAGAAGACATTGCCGCGACCGATGATGTGAGCGCCGGACAGCCAGCGGGATACATCCGGCGGCTACAAGACGGCGCTGCAGGCGGGATAAATAGGGACGACATCATGCGACTGATCCTGGCCATTCTGATTCCCTGGCTGCAGTTCTTCACCATCGGCCGGCCCTTTGCGGGTTTGATCTGCCTCATTCTGCAGATCACGCTTATCGGTTGGATTCCGGCGGCGATCTGGTCGGTCTATGCCTTGAGCCAATACGAAACGGATCGGAAGATCAGGGAAACGCTCGGCAATCGCTGAGCCGGAAAAATCGCAGCCGCTTCACCTGGATCAACGACGTCGATCGATCAATCGATGATGCAGGCTTCGATAAAGTCGAGCCGCGGATTGCGCGGGCGGTAGCCGGTCGGATCGCCATAGCCGAGATTGCAGAGGAAAAGCGACTTCCATTTGCGGTCGGCGAAAAAGGCCGCATCCACCTTGGCCTTGTCGAAACCGGCCATCGGGCCGCAATCGAGACCCAGGCCGCGGGCCGCCAGGATGAAATAGCCGGCCTGCAGCGCACCGTTCATCTGCGCCGTGTCGCGCGCCGCCGCCTCGCTGCCGGTGAACCAGGATTTGGCATCGGCTTGCGGGTAAAGCTTCGGCAGGAATTCGTAGAATTCGAAATCGGCAGCGAAGATGGCCGTCACCGGCGCCGTCATCGTCTGCTTGACATTGCTTTCGGACAAAGCCGGTTTCAGCTTTTCCTTCGCCGCCGCGCTGCGGACGAAATGGATGCGCAGCGGCTGGCAATTGGCACTGGTCGGCGCCACGCGCGCCAACTCATAGGCTTGGCGCAGGGTATCGTCCGACACATCCCGCTGGATCCATCGGCGCTGGGTATGGGCTTCCAGAAAGAGCAGGTCGAGCGCAGCAGCATCCAGCGGCATGGCGCGGACCGGCTGTCAGACCGGCCGCACTTCAACCACTTCCGGCACGTAGTGCCGCAGCATATTTTCGATGCCCATCTTCAGGGTCGCGGTCGAACTGGGGCAGCCGGAGCAGGATCCTTGCATATGCAGATAGACGATACCGTCTTCGAAAGCATGGAAGACGATGTCGCCGCCATCCTGGGCGACCGCCGGACGGACCCGGGTATCGAGCAGTTCCTTGATCTGGGCGACGATCTCGTCATCCTCTTCGGCATGCTCCGCATGACCGCCCGACGCATCGGCTTCTCCGCCTTCCAGCAGAACCGGCTGGTTGGTGGTGAAATGCTCCATGATGATACCGAGCAGGGTCGGCTTCAGGACCGACCAGTCTTTGGCGTCATTCTTGGTGATGGTCACGAAATCGCTGCCGAGGAAGACGCGAACCACGCCCTCGACCTGGAAAAGGCGGGTCGCCAGCGGCGAACGGCCGGCTGCCTCGGCGCTGTCGAAATCGGCGGTGCCCTGCGGCACAACGCTGCGGCCGGGCAAGAATTTAAGGGTTGCCGGGTTTGGGGTGTCTTCAGTTTGAATGAACATTGTTATACTCCGCTCGTCTCAGCGAGTAATCTCTGTTGAGATTCATGTTCCGAAGATGGTTGATCGCCCCAAGCGCTTCAACCTCAAAATGGTTGTGGGTATGGCGGATCGTCCAATCCAATTATCTCCCGGTTCAGGCTTGGAAGCCCCTTTAAACGGCCCGCCGGCAACGGATTCGAGCAGCATGGTGGCCCGTGCCCTGGCTGCGCGGGGGCGGAGTGCAGGCCAGCCCTGCGTCACTGACAAGGATGGCAATCTGGCTTGCCCGGCGGTCGAACAGACCTTTCACTGGCTGCTGGAGCAGGGCCGCCAGGCCAAAGACATGTCGTCCTTCCTGCTCGGCCTCACCCATCAGCTGAGCCAGGCGGGGTTCCCGCTGCTGCGCGTCTATGTCGGCCAACGGACCCTGCATCCCCAGATTGCCGCCCTCGGCTATCAGTGGAACCGGGGCGACACCTCGGTGGAAGTGGTGACTCGCGACATTTCCGTCATCAACAGCGCCACCTATATCAACAGTCCGATTCGTCAGCTTTACGAATTCGGCATGACCAGCATCCGGCGCCGCCTGACCGGCCCGGCGGCACAATTGGATTTTCCGATCCTGGTCGAAATGCGCGATCAGGGGGCGACCGATTACGCGATCTTCGCGCTGAATCTGGGGGCCGTGGTCCGGAGCAGCATCTCCATCACCACAGACCGACCGGAAGGTTTCACCGACGCGCAGCTGAGCGCCTTCGAGGCGATCGTGCCGCTTCTGGCCATGGTGGTCGAGACGCTGGAGACGCGTCGCCTGGCCGGCGCCCTGCTGGAGGTCTATCTCGGCCGCGATCCCGGGCAACGGGTCCTCGATGGGGCCATCCAGCGCGGCGAGGGTGTCACCATGGCCGCCGCCGTCTGGTATTGCGATCTGCGCGATTTCACCAAGCTCAGCAACAAGCTGCCGCGCGACGAGGTGATCGCGCTGCTCAATGACTATTTCGACACGGTGGCGCGACCGGTTCACGCCCGTGGCGGCGAGATCCTGAAATTCATCGGCGATGCCATTCTGGCGATCTTTCCCATGCAGGACGATCTCGACCGCGACAGCAAATGCCGTGTGGCCTTGACGGCGGCAGAGGAAGCTTTGGATGCCATGCGCGATCTCAACGAGCTGCGCGCCAGCGCCGGCAAGCGGCCCTTGAAAGTCGGCATCGGCCTGCATGCCGGCTCGGTCACCTACGGCAATATCGGCGTCGTCTCCAGCGATCTCGCACGTCTCGATTTCACGGTGATCGGCCCGGCGGTGAATCTGGCGGCGCGGATCGGCGATCTCTGCCGGCCGCTTGACGAACCGTTGCTTGCCTCGCGCGCCTTTGCCTCACCCTGCGGCAGCACCTTGATGCCGCTGGGCGACTATGTCCTGCGCGGATTCGACGAACCGCAAAAGGTCTATGGCATGCCGCGGTGACGCCGTGGCAGCCTATCCCCGACGAGATCAGCTGGTAACAGCACCGGTACCGGACGCGCCGCTGCCAGATGTGTCGCTGCTGGAAGACGTGCCGTCACCAGATGCCGATGGCACCACGCTCGACTTGTCATCCGTCTTGCCATCTGCCGTCTTGGCCGGCGCGGGATCGGTCTGGGCGGCGGGTGGAGTCTGGGACGGTTGCGACAGCCATTGCTGGAACTGCTTCAGAGCGCCGCTATAGGCGCTGATCAGGTCGTTCTGCTGATTGTCGTTCTGCCCGCTGGAATTCAGGAAGGCCGCAAGGCTGGTCGGCTGCGTGTTTGGCTGCAGCCCCTGCTGCAGGCTCGCCAGCAGCTGTTTTGCTTCATCCGACAGGCTGAGGATGACACCGTCGGTGCCGTCCGACGTTGCATTGCCTGACGTATCCTTGGCATCCGCGGCAGGCTTGGCCGTATCGGTATTTGCCGGCGCATTCACATTGTTCTGGTTGGTCAGATATGTTGCGGCCAGACGCGCCGCCAAGGCGCTCGCCTGATAGTTGTTTATCGGACTCGCCATGCTCTTGTGCCCCTTGCTCTCTCTGCATAACCCCGCCGGCTTCCGTGATGGCCGCCGGCAATTCAGGCCAGATCACAGCAAGGTTTGTGCCAGGTGGCTGGGGCCGCGGAATCGGGGGCGTGCGGCCTCAATCCCCGCATCAATACACGCATAGGGGGCGGGACAGGCAGATTGTGCCCGGCACTTCGCGCCGGCGGCATCCTGCTTAGGCAATATGTTCGATGTCTTCCGGCGTGAGATGGCCCGGCACGATGGTCAGCGGAACGCGGAGCTTGCCGACGAATTTGCTGGTCAGTGCCGTCACCAGCGGGCCCGGCCCCTTGGGGCCGGTTGACGCACCGAGGACGAGGATCGATATCGTCAGTTCCTCATCGATCAGCTTCATCACCTCTTCGCGGCGATCACCTTCGCGAAAATAGAGGATCGGCATTTTGCCGGACAATTTTGAAACCTCGGCGGCGATCTTCTGCATCACGGCCTCAGCCTGCTGCCGCGCTTCATCTTCCATGAGTTGGCTGACGCCGACCCATTCCCGGAAACCGCTCGGCTCGGCGACGTGAACCATCGCGACACGGCCGCCGGATTTCGCCGCGCGACGGCAGGCGTAGCGCAGGGCCGTCCGCATCTCGGGCGAGTCATCGACCACGACCAGAAAGATCCGACCCGGTGCAGTCGCGGATTCTGCCGGCGTCTTGTCATCGCCATTTTCTGCTTCGCCCGACACGGCTATCTCCTCCGGAAGATCAGATGGGCCAACCAGCCTGACAGCAGGGAGACGATAAGGGCAATCACGCCATAGGCAAAGCCGTAATTATTGGCAAAACGATAGATGTCGGCCCCGAATCCGACCTTGCTGATCACCAATGGAATGGTCTGGGCATCGACGATCTTGCCGTCGCGCGCAAGATAGACCTCGATCAGGAATTTGCCGGTGGGCACGATCGCCGGCAGGCGAAGATTGGCCCGAAAGAGCGTATCGCCGACAAACGTGACGCGCCCGACTTTATCGGCAAACAGATTGGCGCGCTGACGCTGGCGAAAGAGCGCGGTGCGATAATCGGCAACATTCGGCGCATCGGCGGCAATGGTCTTAAATTGCAACCGCCCGACGCCCAGCTGATACTTATCCAGGACATCGGGTGCCAGCAATTCGATCAGCGGCCGCGACGAGGCGATCCCGTAGAAGGACGGTACGGCGCCGAAGGTGACGCTATCACGGTTGACCCAGATTCCCGCCACCCGGGCCTTGTGATGGACCTGCACATCCGTCTGCGGGCCCCACATCGCCATGACGATGTCGCCCGGCTGGTCGACGGCACCGAAAATCAACAGATCCTGGCCGGAGAAATCGGTGGTGATGGCAACCAGATGATGGTCGATATCCGCAACGATGCTTTTTGCCGAAGCCATCGGCAAGGGCATCAGCCCGATCATCAGCACCAGCATCGCGCGAACAACAGAAAGCAGACGACGCCACGCCATCACTGCCCCCTGCCGATGCTCATGATGGTATAAAGATTGTCGGGCTGGCGCACCAATTCCGCCAGCAGCAGGATGGCCATGCCGAGGATCAGCGCTGCCATCAGCAACCGCAATTGCTCACCGGGCAACTTCACACCGATCCGCCCGC
>LNAP01000646.1_pt1 | contig 38334 bp, 39 predicted proteins | sample 602601 | NCBI WGS metagenome assembly LNAP01 (sample SAMN02440304, study PRJNA202911) | soil metagenome | biome: Subtropical and temperate rainforests or woodlands; isolation source: soil samples (1 kg each in a 20% v/v slurry with milli Q water) were... ... | reverse complement strand
TGCGTAAACAGGCCGGATATAAGACTGCAACCGTTCTCGCCTAGCCACACATTTCAAAAATTCGATTGCCACAAAGGAGGCGTCCATATAAGACAACATCATGAGAACCTACACACACTACCGATTTGCCCGGCTGCTTGGGCAATGCGCTTTCGTGGTCCTTGGAGCAACCGGGCTTGCCACGCAGGCCGCGGCCGCCTATCCCGACAAGCCGATCAAAATGGTCGTGCCCTACCCGCCCGGCGGACCTACCGACCTGGTCTCCCGCGGTGCGGCTGCCGCCATGGCGGAGGTCATTGGCCAGCCCATTGTCGTGGACAACAAGTCGGGGGCCAGCGGCATGATAGGCGCGGACCAGGTGGCCCGCTCGACGCCGGACGGATACACCTTCCTGGCCAACGCGTCGCTGCACGTCATCAATCCGCACATCTACAAGAAAATGGCCTACGACTCGTTCAACGATTTCGTGCCCATCACGCAGCTGGCCGCCGTCCCTCTGGTGCTGGTGGTGCCCAAAGACTCTCCAATTCATTCTGTCGCCGATCTGGTCAAGGAGGCCAAGGCCAGCGAGGCCGGCCTGAACTTTGGTTCGGCGGGCACCGCATCGGCGCAACACTTGTCGGGCGAATCGTTCAAGGGCGTGGCGGGTATCCGCATGCAACACGTTCCCTATAAAGGCAGCGCTCCCGCCCTGACTGACCTGGTCGGTCGGCAGCTGGACTTGATGTTCGACTCCATGCCGTCCGCCATGCCGTTCATCAAGTCGGGACAGTTGCGCGCCATTGCCGTGACAACGGCCAAGCGCGTGACGGCCTTGCCGGATGTGCCCACGATTGCCGAAGCCGGCTATCCAGACTTCGATATCAGCACCTGGTATGGATTATGGGCGCCTAAAGGCACGCCGGATGCCGTTGTCCAGAAGCTGGCCGAAACAGCGAAGAAGGCGCTGCAGAATCCGAAGGTGAAGGCACAGTACGCCACCATGGGCGCCGAGCCGGTCGGGTCATCGCCTCAGGAATTTGCCGCGTATGTACGCTCGGAAGGGAAAAAGTGGGCTGAACTTGTAAAGCAGGCCAACGTTCCCCTGCAGTAAACCCGCGCACGTTGCCATCCTTCTTGATATCAGGAAGGATGGTGGGAGTCCTCGACGCCTATGTCTTCATTCCACAGCTCTGGGTGGGCCTTGATGAACGTGCGCATCATCTCAATGCACTCCTCATCCGCGAGCACGTCCACCTGCACACCGCGTGATCGCAACAGCGCCTCCTCACCGATGAACGTCTGATTTTCGCCAATGACTATCCTGGGGATGCCGTACAAAAGAATGGCTCCACTGCACATGGCGCAAGGCGACAACGTGGTGTACAGCACGGACTCATGGTATGTGCGGGCCGGCTGCCGCCCGGCATTCTCGAACGCATCCATCTCGCCGTGCAAAATGGTGCTGCCTTTTTGCACACGCCGGTTGTGTCCACGGCCGATGATGCGACCTTTATGCACGATCACTGAACCGATGGGGATACCGCCCTGGGCTAGCCCCAGTCGAGCCTGTTCTATTGCCGCCTGCATGAAATTATCCATGGGTCCTCCTTGTCAAGGCCAGCGACGGAACACCAGCGAGGTGTTGATGCCGCCAAAGGCAAAATTATTGTTCATGACATATTCGTGGGCGGCGGTGGCGCCGGAGCCGGTCAGATAATCGAGATCGCCGCACAGCGGATCGACATTGTCCAGATTCAGGGTGGGCGCATACCAGTCGCTGTTCAGCATTTCGATGCTGAACCATGATTCCAGTGCGCCACATGCCCCCAGTGTATGGCCCAGATAGCTCTTCTGCGAACTGATGGGCATGCGCGGCCCAAACAGCGCGCTTGTGGCGCGGGTTTCCGCAATGTCGCCTTGTTCAGTCGCTGTGCCATGGCCATTCACATAGCCGATTGCCGACGGATCCAGGGCGGCGTCTGCCAAAGCCATCTCCATGGCGACCCGCATTGTGGTGGCTTCGGGCCGCGTTATATGAGTGCCATCGGAATTGCAGCCAAATCCGACAATTTCGGCGTGGATGCGGGCACCGCGGGCTTGTGCGTGCTCCAGCGACTCAAGGACAAGCATGCCTGATCCTTCACCGATGATGAGGCCATCTCGGGCGCTGTCGTAAGGTCGCGGGGTCAGTTCCGGCGTTTCGTTCTTGAGGCTGGTGGCATAGAGGGCGTCGAACACCATGGCTTCGCTGGGACAGAGTTCCTCGGCGCCACCGGCCAGCATCATGGCCTGTCGTCCGTAGCGTATCGCTTCGAAAGCGTATCCGATTCCTTGGCTGCCGGAAGTGCAGGCACTGGAAGTGGGAATGATCCGGCCCTTCAAACTAAAGAAAATGCCAATGTTCGCTGCTGTGGTGTGCGGCATCATGCGTACGTACGAGTTGGCATTCAGGCCGCCAGCCACGCCGTTGAGCAGCATGTCGGCGAAGGCGCACACGTCGGCCGTGCTTCCGGTCGAGGAACCGCAGGCGACGCCCATGCGGCCATCCATAATGGTGTCGTCGCCCAGAAGGCCAGCATCTTCCAGTGCCAGTTCGGCTGCCCTTACCGCGAGTTGTGAGACGCGTCCCATGCTGCGCAGTTGCTTGCGCGTCCAGTGTGCTGGAGCGGCGAAGTCGATGACGGGCGCCGCAAGCCGGGTGTTCAGCTCGGCATATCGATCCCATTCCGGCATGCTGCGTACGGCGTTGCGCCCTTCCTGGAAATTGGCGCGAATGGCCGACCAGTCGCTGCCCAGGGCACTGAGGCCGCCCATGCCTGTTACGACGACGCGTTGCATCAGCACATTCCTCCATTGACCGCCAAAACCTGCCGCGTAATGTAGCCCGCGTCTCGCGACATGAGAAACGCAACCGCGGCGGCCACTTCATGGGGCTGCCCCATGCGCTGGGATGGAATGGCTTTGATGATTTCGTCGACGGGGACGTGGTCTTCTATCATTTCAGTTTCGATCAGGCCCGGCGCGACACAGTTCACGGTGATGTGTCGCTTGGCCAGTTCTACGGCCAGTGCCTTGGCGGCGCCAATCAGGCCTGCCTTGGATGCGCTGTAGTTGACTTGTCCCCGGTTCCCCATCAAGCCGGATACCGAGGTCATGCAAACGATGCGTCCCGGCGCCCGACGCCGGATCATCGGCATCATCACGGGGTGCAGCACATTGTAGAAACCATCAAGGTTGGTTCGCAGAACCTGGTCCCAGTCGTCTTCCGTGAGGGCGGGAAAGGCGCCGTCGCGGCTTATGCCCGCGTTGAGGACTACGCCATAATAGGCGCCGTGGGCTTCGATATCGGCGTTCAAGGCATCCGTGCACGCGGCACGATCAGCCACATCGAAGACCAGTATGCGTGCCTGGCGGCCCCGGGCAAAGATCTCGTCCTGGACGGCCTGTGCTTGTTCGCGACGGTTACGGCAATGCAGAACAATGTTGTTCCCCGCATCAGCCAGCGTTAATGCGATGGCACGGCCTATGCCGCGGCTCGAGCCGGTGACAAGTATGGTATCGCCAGTCATGTGCAAGGCGGTGCCTCCTGGGTGAAGTCGTTCACGTTGGATGGACTATAGGCGTTGAGGCGCGCACTGGCCACTATTTTGTGCGCATCGCGCATCTCGCATTCGAAGCTGCCAATGCCGGACTCGTCCTTGAAGGAGCAGCGCAAGCCTATCGTCAGTTCAAGGCCGGGCGCGAAGGCTGGCACGCTACATTCGTAGCGCCGAGTTCCCACCAGGAATCCAAGCTTCACCGGAGTACGGTCCCGCCTGGCCTGGCAGCCGGCCCATGCGGCGACGGCCTGAGCCATGATTTCCAGGCCTACCCAGGCGGGGAGGCTGCCGTCCGGCTGATTGAACAAGCCCGATGGCTTGATGCGTGCGCGGGCTGTCAGCGATTCGTCGTCGAAGGAGAGGATTTCATCGATGAGTATCGCGTCGCCAGAGTGCGGCAATACCTGATTGACGGGCCACAGAATCATTGTGCGCACCCGAGTATCAGGCTGGTGTTATTGCCGCCAAATGCAAATGAATTGCTCATTATGATGGGTGGGGTGTCGCTGCTGAAGCGATGCGCGGTGGTGCTGAAGTCCAGCGCAGGCAAGGCCGGATCGGCACGGCCGTCCCAGATATGTGGGGGCATGGCGAGTTCGCCAGGGTTGCGGGTTAGCGTGATCCACGCAAGGGCGGCCTCCAAGGCGGCGGCCGCGCCCAATGCGTGACCCGTTAACGGTTTGGTCGACGCGCAGGGCACCCCGTGGCCAAAGACGCTGTCCATGGCGATACTCTCCATTGCGTCATTGTGCGAGGTGCCTGTTCCATGCAAGTTCACCCACGCGATGTCGCGCGCTTCCAGACCGGCATCACCGAGGGCTTCGCGCATGGCGCGGATGGCGCCCGCGCCTTGAGGTTCGGGCGATGACATATGCCATGCGTCCGAACTGGCACCGCCCCCCATCAGCCTCACGCTTGGACCTCTGCCTCGACGGCGCTCCATTAAAAACAGTACGGCCGCTTCGCCGATATTGATGCCGTGCCTATTGATGGAAAACGGCATGCATAAGTCGTCGGATATAGCCTCTAGGCTCGCAAAACCGTTGATCGTCAATCGGCAAAGGGTGTCGGCGCCGCCACAGACCACCGCGTCGCAAATCCCCATCTCAAGCAGACTGCGAGCCGATAATAAGGCGCGGGCGCTCGACGTGCATGCGGTCGACAAGGTATAGGCGGGACCGCGGCTGCCCAACCAGGCAGAAAGAAAGGACGCCGGTGCCGATAGCACCTGCCGCCTGTAGTCGAACGAAGATGGCCAGCTGCCGTACTGTTCCAGATGCGCATAGGCGTCGGAATTGTCATTGATGCCAGAGGTGCTTGTCCCCAGGACGATGGCAACCCGTTCCGGACCGTAGCGGTCGACGGCCGCGCGGAGATCGGCTTCGATCTGCTGAGCCGCCGCCAGTACGAAGCGATTGTTGCGACTATCGTGCTGCGGTGCCAAGCCATGGGGCAGTAGTGGCACGGCGTCGGAGAAGGCGCCCAGCGTGATGGCGCGCCCGTCTACCCATCCTTCCAGCTTGCGCATGCCTGCGGTATTGCCGGCATGCAGCGCCTGGGAAATCTGGGTAATATCGCTGCCCATGGCGCAAACAATGCCAGGCCTGCCGATCCAATAATTCAAGGAGTCTCCTTTAACGGCGAGATCTGCCAGCGGGTGCCGTCGACGTATTGAATGCTAAAGGTATCCCGCGGTGCGGCAGCTTGCCAGATAATCGTCCAGCGGGTATCGCCATTCTGCCGCAATTGCCTGATGCGGGTGCCGCCGGGTCCGGCGGACTGGCTCCAGGTTCCAGCCGGGTAGGTGCGGGCCAACTCGTTTTCAGGTGTCCACGCGAAGATAAGCGCGGAAAACAGCGTCCGGGCCGATGCATTGGGCGGAAGAAAACCATCGTTGCGCCACTTTCCGTCTTCCAACAATTGGCGCGCTATGGGCAGGCCCAGGGGGTCGAACATTAGCCAGCGTAACGTGGTCTTGGACTCGCGTTGCGCGACCAGTATCCGGTCCTGTGCAGTATGGTCCGGCACATGTTCAATGAGATGCACCCGCCGCGGCAAGTCAAGCTCCGGTATGTGCAGGGGCAGGGCGCGCTGGCCAGCACAACTGGCCAGCAGCATGGTACCGGCCAATGCGCAGGCAAATCGCAATTGAGCAGCCGGCCCCGCACCAATAACGACGACTTCATGTTGCTGCATAAGGTTCTCTATTGAAAATAGATATGTGGACCCATGGGGCCCACAAAAGTGAGAAGAAGACGCCGATTGCCACGGACACCCCGAAGCTGGAGACCGCAGGGGTTGTACTGAGCGCGAGCAGGCCAAACGATAGCAATGTCGTGGCGCCGCCCAAGGTTACGCCCACGAGACTGGCCGTCGGCCCAGCCACCTGCTCGTACATGAAGATGGCATAGTCCACGCCAATGGCAGTGACCAGCAATAGACCGAAAAGGCTGAAGAGCGTAAGTGGCTGGCCCATATAGCCGAGCGCTGCCAAGCTGCATACCGTAGCGGCCAGTGGTACCGCCAGAATGCGCCAGCTTGCGCGACGTCCAAGAAAGATCCATAGCAGCAGGCCAGCGACTACATAGGATGCGAGCTTCAGCTCGACGGCCACGACCCGCGTGTCCGAGAACATGGCATTGAGTTCGCCGCTGCGATCCATCAAAAGGGTGTCCGGGATGCCGCGAGCCACGGCCTGCAAAGCATCGACGTCTTTGAGTCCATGCAGGGTGATCATTCCGGCTACCCCGGTGCCCGCAGCGCTGGCGGTCCCACCTGAGCCGGCCGCACCCAACCACAACATTCGCCATGGTTTGCTCAAGGGGCCGGCAAGCGCAGTGGTAAGGGTCACGGCGGGGAGGGCGGCGACCGCTTCGACGTGTGCTTTCAAAACGTCCAGGGGAATGCCCAAATTGCTCAGTTGACCCAGCGCGTGCTTGTTGCTGGCGAGATCATTGAGGGCCTGGCGTACACGGAGCTGGCTGGTGATTGGCGACACTAATTGGCTGAGCGCCGTATAGCTTCCCAGCTTGCCAGCCTGGATCAGCTTGTCGAGCCGTTCGGCCACCGCTTGCTGGCGTTCCAGCAGGGCATCCTCATCCGGTGCGCGTATCAGGAAAAATTGACTGGTCGGAATGAAGCCCGTGATTTCCCCGATCTGTTTCGCCTGGTCGGATACGGATTGAGGCAATGAAAACCAGAGCCTCAAGTCGTCGTGGGCGCTCAAGCGTGCTATGCCCGACGCGCAAACGAGAGCGGCGGCAAGCAGGCACAGTCGCAGCATGGTGCGCCGGGCACTGATCCTGCTTAACGTGGCCAGTAGAGCAGCGGAACCTCTCAGCAGCGTCGCACTGGGCGTGGGTTGCCAATTCCTGAACCAGGCCGGTAGCAGGCACACCGTACATGCATAAGCGCCAAGCAGGCCGGCAACGGAAAACACTGCTGTCTGCGTAAGCGCTGGAAAAGGGGTAAAGGCCAACGCCAGATAGCCTATCAGGGAAGTGGTCAGACTCAGTGTCAGGCCAGTACGGACCCGGCGCATCGCAGGCCAGGCTTCCCACGACGCCATGCCGTAGCTTTTTGCCAGCCAATGCATGGGATAGTCGATGGCGACGCCGATCAAACTGGCTCCCATGACGATTGTCAACGCATGGATGGTGCCGAATAGCGCTACGCAGGCCACAAAGCCCGTCAACATGCCAACGAGAACCGGCATGAAGGCGAGCAGGGCACGCGGTCGGCGCAGCGATGCCAGCAGAATCAACAGTATGCCAATGATCGAGGCGAGTGCGATTGAGCGGCTTTCCCCTATGGCATGCGCGCGCGCGGCGGCAGCATACAGCATACCGCCAGTGGCGATCAGGTCGCCATCCGCAGATTGGACCTGCTGACGACTTCGTGTGACCAATGCGCCGATGCGCTCGGGGATGGCGTGATCGAATGCATCGCCATCGGTTTGAGCGCGGATCAGCACCCATGTTGTGTCGGGTGAGTGCCCCTGAAGTGTGCCACTGGCCATGTCAAAAACGAGCGAGCCGCTTGAGTTGGCAAAAGCTGCCTGGGCACGCCCGGTCAATCCGAGCCAATCCTGGTCAGTGGGAACCAGGCTGGTCGCCGAAAACGGATCCATCAGTTCCCGGACTCGTCGCGTGGTGAAGCCGATTGGATCTGTCTCGAGCAGTTCGAGGTCAGCCGCTGGCAACGCGGCGATACGCGCTGCCAGGAGTTGTGATCGAACCGCGGCGACGTCAAGCTTCACTTCCACCTCGACGGTGGTGAACAAGCGGCTTTCGCGCCATTCGTTTGCCACGCCAAGGGCGACCTCGACGGCACGGGCAGGATCGGCGTGGCCTGCCAAAGCGATAAGCTGCCGGCTTAGCGGCTCTTGAATGCGCTCCTCAGCTCGTGTCGCGATATCGTCTTTCTGGACATGGGGCAGCAAATCCATCAAGTCGGCCGATACCGGCCACCCATTACGGCATTGCCATGCCGCCGCCGCGGCGAGCAAAGCCAGCGCGGTCAGGAATAGCCTGGGCATCCAGCGCTCAATTGGCGAAGTCACGCCGCTCCTCGTCGCTAATATGCGTTGCTGCCTTGGCGTCCATCATGCGCAGCACACTGCGGTCACCTTGCGTTTCGATCATTTCAATGGTGTTGACGAGTTGACCGCCCGAAATCTCGATGCGGTCGAAAACCTGCCTAAGTAACGCGGAACGGGGTGTGAGCGCCAGCTTCCATGTCTGTGATTCGCCTTCGATGACAATATCGAAGTTGTCTTTGAGGCCCTGAGTGTCTCCCGCCAGTACGGCCAGGAATAATCTGGTTTCACGCCCGCTGCTGCTCTTTGCCGGCAGGGCTTGCCATGTATCGTTCACGTCGCGTCGGGCGCCGTCGCGTCGGGCGCCGCCGCGTCGGGCGATGCCTTCTGCCGTAATGCGCATATCGATCGCTATAGGGATTTGTACGCGCCATAGCAAGCCTTGTCCGGCAAGCAGTGTAAAAGTTCCCTGGCTTGTCAGAGGCTGAGGTAGCGAGCGCAGGAATTTCTCCTGGATGAAGTTGCCGCGGACTACGTTTGCCGATTGAAGCTGGGCCTGCAAATCGTCGAGGTCAAAGCCCCACGCCTGCCATGAAAGCGTCGTCAGTGTGATGGCAAGAGCTGTCCGCCAGAATGAGCGCCACATCATTCCGTCGCTCGTGACGGATCAATGCGCGCCACGGCCTGCAACAGGCAGTCGGGCGAGGACAGCTGCATGGTCCGGCTGGCAATTGAAACCGCCACTTGTACCGAACTGGCGCGGGTCAAGCGTGTTCCTGTCTTGGCATCCTGAATGAGATAGTGAATTTTCAACCGGTTTTCCCATTCCACAAGTTCGGCGCGCACGGTCAGGGCCTGTCCAAAGGCCGCCGGATGCATGTAGCGCAATTGCAGGTCGATGATTGGCCAGGAGTAGCCGGAATCGCGCATGGCCTCGTATCCGTAATTTATGGATTCCAGCAGAACGCAACGGGCCTCTTCCAAGTATTTGACGTAGTGACCATGCCACACCACATGCATCATGTCGACGTCGAAGAACGGTACTTTTATATCGACGCTGACGCTGTATATGCCGCGTTTACGCATGCGGGCTCCAGAAAGGGAAAAAGTTGAACCATTGCAGGGGAGCCTTTCGGCAATGCTCTGCGAGGCGATCCGCGTAGGCCTGCGCCCAGAGCTGGACCTGCGAATGGCGTGTCGTGCGCGTCCAGGTAATGTCATTTGCCAGGCGCTCAAGCGTTACTTGAAATCGTGCGCCATGCTGGGTACAAAAAATAAGATTGGCCGGACAGCGCAGGAGTCCCGCCAATAACCATGGTCCCTGCGGCAACTGGGCTGTTGCACTGAGGAAGTTAACTTCCGTCGTCCGCGCGCCATGCAGGGGGATGCGATCACCGGCGATAACCAGCCACTCCCCGCGTTCGATTCGTTCGCTCAATACAAGCATTGTGGCCGGGTCCAGCTCGCTGACTTGAAGCAGGCGTACATTATCCGCGCCCGCGTCTTGGAGGAGGCGATTGAAATGCCGCGCATGTTTGTCATGGATCAGTATATTCATGACTGCCCGGCTGTTCTTGCGGGCGAGGGCTCGACAAATCTCCATGTTTCCCAAATGCGAACTGACAAGAACCTGGCCCCTGCCGGAACCCATTTGCTCGTGCAACCGATTGGAATCGACGATATCCAGAGCGGAAAGGTCGATTTTCCCTTGCCAGCAGTCCAGCTTGTCCAGCAAGGCATGAGCAAAAGCCAGGTACTGGCGATAGACGGCTGCATGGCTCGGGAACAGTCGAGTTGCTGGCGTGCTGGCCTGCAAGTGACGCTGATACTGGGCAATGCTACGGCGCGCCCGCCTGCCGAAGACATAGAAGTAGATCACAGCCAGCCAAACTATCGGAGCGGTCACGCGCCTGCCCAGCCGTTGCGATAGCCAGGCGGTGATGCGCATTAATAATAAGTTGCCGCGCTCCGGTTGCTGGGCCCAATGCCGCTTGTCCAGGTCAGGCGAGTGCATCATGACACCCTCTTGCGGCTCAGACGTCGCGACAGCAGTGCCGGCGCGCGCACCAGCATGCCCAGGAACAGCATGGCATGCATCCGGCTGATCAGGACATTGTCGCGCCACAGCTTGAAGTGCGACACGCCGTCCTGGGGGTAGTCGACACGTGTCGCTATCCAGCGCATTGGGATGCGGCGCCAGTGCAAATGCACCAGTACGCCAATGTCAAAGTCCATTCGCTGGCCAGTGCTGTGCTGTTCGAGTACCGGAATGACGCTGGCAAGGGGGTAGACCCGGAACCCGCACATGGCATCGCGGATCTCGAACGAAAGCGTATTTATCCATACCCAAACGTGCGTCAGCCAGCGGCCATAATAACGGCTGCGCGGCATGTCGGCACCGTAGATTGGTGCACCGCATATCACGGACTGGGGGTGGTCTCGAGAAGCGGCCAGAAATGCCGGAACGTCGCCGAGTGCGTGTTGTCCGTCGGCATCGATTTGCAAGACATGCGTGTAACCCAAGGCCTGGGCCCTGTGCATGCCGTCGTCAACGGCAGCACCTTTGCCGCCATTACGCTGATGTCGAATCAGCACAATGGCCGCTGGGTCCGACTGAGCGAGATTCTCCAGTACCCGCGCGCATTCCGGTTCGGACCCATCGTCGACCAGTATGCAGGACAGGCCATGATCGTGCAGGCGCGCCACAACCGATGCGATCGTTTTTCCATGGTTGTAGACGGGAATAACGGCGCAGGCGCGGTAGCTCATTTTAGTAGGCGGCCATGATGCGGCCGGATGCGCAAGGCGCGTCGGCCATTCTGTATTCGAAGTACAGTTTGCCGCGGGTTGCGTTCCATTCAAGGTTCAGCTCCACCGTATCGCCTGGCCGCAATAGCAACTGGAATTTCAATGCTTCCATGCCGCCGAATTGAAGTTCCGGCCGCAGATCCCGTTGCGTCAGCATCATGGCCCATCCTATCAGGGCGACGCCCGGCACAACAGGAGTGCTGGCAAAGTGTCCGGAAAAGTGCGCCAAATCCAGGGGAATCTCGAATGCGTAGCGGCGTTCATCGCCGCTTGCGCCAGGTAAGGCACGGATGACAGGCACGGTGGGACGCGGCCCCGCAGCCCGATCAAAGTCATCTTGCGGCAGTTTGTTTTGTGCGTTCCATGGCAGTTGCTGCAGGAAGCGCCAATGGCGTGGAATGGCCAGCGGTTCGAAGCGCGCGGCTAAATGCGAATGCAAGGACGATATCAATGCCTTGCGTCCACCATTGCGTAATCGGTGCAAACCTCGCGCATTCAGTGCCGCAAGCGCTGTCAGGCGGCTCACGCCATGTGCGCGACCGATACGCGCTTCGGCGATGCACTCGTGATGGGCCAGGGCTTGTTCTATCATTGGCAAGGCGATGCGCTTCTCTTCAACTTTCACAATGCGATCAAGTCGGCCGAGCAGCTCGAACTTGCCGCCATGCCATAGCGCAGCATCCGATGTCTGTTCATCGCTGGTAGCGATCCAGGACGATTGTGCCTTGAGCGCACCATTGCACACCACGCTCATGGCGACCCCGGGTAGCGGCTGCCAGTAATCATCTTCCTGGCGCCATGCAACGGCGCCGGTCTCCGAGCTGCCGTAGATCTCGGTCGGCCGGCAAGCCAGCTTGACGTGCAGCGCCTCGAACAATTCGGGGGGCAGAGGTCCGCCCGAGGAGAAGATCTGAGTGATCGCACCCGCCAGGTCGCGCCATTCGGAGCTATCCCCCAGCCTACGCAAAAGAGCGGGGCTGGTAATCCAGACAACGCGTTCATCACGCAAGCTCGCCGCCTGGATATCTTCCGGGAAGACCAGTTGGCCGCGCTCAATGCTGCGCCCGGCGCATAGCGGCCATAACACTCTGAAAGACAGGCCGTACATGTGCTGTGGACTCACACTGCCCAGGACGCACGCGGGGCTGTCGGCCCAGTTCCATTGACGTTCCAGCGCCTCGATCTCTTGACAGAGTTGTGACCATTGTTTGATGATGCGCTTTGGCAGGCCGCTGGATCCGGATGTGCTCAGTTCCAGGCCGACTCCAGGGTCAAGCGTTGCCGCCGGCAAAGCCATGTGACCAGATAGCTTGCACACAGAAAAGACTCGCTCGTCGGCCAGTCCAGGCAACGGCCTGTCGCTCAACCATTGATCGACGTCGGCATCCAGCGCGGAAAGCGTATGAGGGTGGGCGTCACCAGGCAATACGGCCGTTACGCCCGCGCGCCAGCACGCCAGCAACGCCACGGCCAGTTCGGCCGCATCGTCGAACCACAGGCCAGCACGGCGTACGGAATTTGCATGCAAGGCGCCGGCTACCGCCAGGCAACGGTTTGCGAACGTCAGATGATTGATTTCGGGCGCCGACGCAATTCGACGCTGCGCTTGAGCGGCAAGCAGCAAGTGCTGCAACGGAATCCAGCTCATCGGCGCGCGAGCCCTTTGGCTGATGGCGGTCGCAGCAGCCACTCGCCCGCCATCAGCAATCCCATGATGATATAGCTGATGCAACCGTTGTAGGCGGTCCACCAGTTCCACGGCGCCCATAAGCCCATTAAGGAAGCAATGGTGCCGTTGACCAGGAAAAAACCGGTCCACACTTGCGTGACCCGGCGTGTATAGCGTATGCCCTGCGGGGGCAGCTCTGGATGCCGCATGCGCGCCAGGCGTTCGATGACAGGCGGTCCGTGGCGAAGGCTGCCGGCGAAAACAATGAACAGGAGGGTATTGATCAACACGGGGTAGGCGCGCAACCAGGCGGCCGAATTTGCCCAGGCCATGGCCGCGCAGGAAACGACGACGATGGCCGCTAGCACGCGGCCCCCGGGTTGGCCTGCCGGTGTCCAGATGGCACGCGCCAGCCACAGCAGGGCGAGCGGGAGCGCCAACCATGCCGCATTCAGGTATTCCAGGCCGAAATAAACGGCAAAGGGATAAGCGACGCCGGCGATCAGCAGGGCGGCGGCCACTCCATGCCTCATGCGGGGGCGTCCTGCTTGCGCCATACCGCCTCGACGACGTCCTGGACAGTCCGCACGGAGCGGAAGTCCTCGGCGGCCAGTTTGCGCCCGGTCTCGCGTTTGATATGGTCGATCAGGTCAATGGCATCGATGCTATCGATCTCGAGATCGGAATACAGGTCTGCATCGGCCGTGATGCGATCGCGGTCGAGCTCGAACAGTTCAACCAGTGCATCACAGAGCCTACTGAAGATTTCTTCGCGACTTTGCATTCATTGCTCCTACGTTGAGGTCGGGCCGCGATCGGTCGGGCCGCGATCGGTCGGGCCGCGCTGTGCGGCGACGAATTCCGCCAGGTTCGCAACGGTCGCGAAATGATGGTGCATGTTACGTGTTTCGGAATCGACGGTGATTCCGTAGCGTTTCTTCAACGCGAGCCCAAGTTCCAGCGCATCCACGGAATCAAGTCCCAGGCCATCGCCGAACAAATCGCCGGCGCTGTCGATATCTTCCGGACCGATGTCTTCAAGATCAAGTGTTTCGATAATCAATGCCTTGATCTCGAGTTCCAGTTGCTTCATTTGTCAATTCCTGTTGGAAATAGTGATGCAGGTAATCGTTCATCCTGCGCCCCGCGATGGGCGGTGAGTGGCGGCTGGCCCATTGAGCCGGGTCCAGTGCGTCCCCGACGACAATCCGGTAGTGCATGCGCCGATATGGTATTCGATACCATGGATCTCCCTTGCCGAGGCTGCGTGGACTCATGTGTATTACCACTGGAACGATGGATCGGGCGCCGCGCAGCGCAATGGCGCAGGCACCGCGGTGAAACCGGGGCAAGTTGCCGGGTGGGGTTCGTGTTCCCTCGGGAAACACGATCAATGTCTCTCCGTCGCGCAAGGACTGAGCCGCACGGTCGAACATATCGAAGCTTTCGTCATTTGTGACGTATCCCGCATTATGTACTGCCCCCCGTGTGAAACCGTTGGTAGCGAGGCCGTGCCTGACGATACAGTTTGCATTGTCGAGCTGGGCAATAAGGAATACGACATCGAGCAACGATGGGTGGTTGGCGATGATCATCTGGCCGGGTCCACCCAGTCGCTCGCCATTGATTACCTCGATTCTCAGGATGCCTGTGTACACCATGAAGCGCACAAACCAGCGAAAGGACCGATGAATGGTGCGTCGAGCGCGGCGTTTCCTCGTGCTGACATCCGTGGGCCATGCCTGTTGCAGAGGGAATACAACCCCACGCAAGAACAGACCACCCAGGCCAAACAATGTGAATGCCATGCCGGTCGCTACCAGGCGCCAGTGCCACGCATCTTGTTTGCGGGGTGTGGTCATGCCGTCCGCGTCCAGAGCCAATGGCGATCACCGCTGGTATTGAGCAGCGACGGTGATCCGAGGCAAAGATGGCGTACGAAATTCAGTGAATTGGGCCACAGCTGGGGGATGTTGGATTCATCCTGGTGTCGTTCCAGTCGCCATTGCGTTCCTCGCTCTATGCGAAAGGCCACGGCGTAAGAGAACGGTACGTCGTCGATCCAGGGGACATAGGCCGGAGGTGGGCGCTCTTCAGCCAGCACCACCAGGGCTGATCGGGCACCCCGGCGCAGCAGGAAGGCGGCTTCCATGAAAGCATGTTCCAGGCCGTCTGAATTGACCGACAGCGCAATGGATTCAGTCTTGTCGCCGCGGACGATCGACCACATGCCTGCGATGGCATTGTGTACCGACAGGCCGAATGAGGTCGGTGATAGACCTTCATTGCGGCCCATTGCCTGGAGCAGCGCGAAGCTGCGTGTGGTTTCGCCATGCTGTGAGGCGAAAACCAGAGGCATGGCCGGTCGATTATCCGCCAGCGGCCAGGCACAGTCGAATACCATCCGAGCCATAGGGCTTAGACGGCGCCGCTGCATGGGAGTCAGGAAACCCAGCGGGGGCGACTCGTAGTCGGCCAGAGGACAATAAGGATGGGCTGCCCATTGCATCCAGCTTTCTGCGTCGCGCATTTCCGGCGCCCAGGCTCGCCATTGTCCGATCGAGAATGTCACCATAGCGCGCGATTATACTGGGCCTTCACGCGCATTCCGCCTCCGTCGTACACTTCCTGCCTTCAATAAATGTTAAATGCGTTCTTTCCGCAGCAACTTCTGCTTACCTTCGCGCAGCCGTCGGCCCGCGCCTACTACTCGTTGAATGCACTTTCCCTCCACGATTCGACCCGAGTGGCGCGCGAGCGGGGTCCCAAAGCGGAACTCGACTGGCAAGTCAGCCGAGCGTTGCTGCGCGCATGCCGACAGCGGGAAGGCGATGACCGGGCTGAATCGCTTAGTCACAGTCGCGGACATGCGGTACTGGCACAAGCGCCGCTAGCCTGCAAAGTCGGGGTCGATATGGAAATGATAAGGCCACGTCGCGTTATGGCGCTCGCGGAATGGGCATGTAACGCCACCGAAATCGATTGGCTGCTTGGACAGGATGATCCGTTAGCGCAGCATACGAGCTTTTATATGTTGTGGACATTGAAAGAAGCATTCGTGAAGGCGGCTGGCCTCGTCTTCCCTTCGGACTTGAGCCGTGTCGGGCTTGACTGCACTACCGGGAATGTGCCTTCGCTACGGGCGCCGGATGGCGCATGGCTAGCCAGAACCTACCTGCTCGGCTCTGACTGCGTGATCAGCGCGGTATGGCATCCGATGATTGATCAGGCCATGAGGGAGGAGCCAGTATGGCGTGCCGGGCCTTCCAGTGTTTTGCCCCCGTTGGCGATCCTGGGGGCCTGGCGCCAGCACGCCGGATCAGCGATCAGTTAGTAGAGACTTTCCCAATCTGTTTGATCAGTCCGGACCACTTGCTGACGTCTTCACGTATGTAGGCATCGTATGCTTGCGGCGTGTTCACCACGACGCTGGCACCTTGTTCGGTGATCCTGTTCTGAAATGCCTGGCTTGCCGAGGCCGTCTTTATGGCATCATAAATCGCGTGGATGACGGGTTTAGGCGTACCTTTGGGCGCAAGCAAGCCGAACATCGTGCCTATTTCGAAGTTGGGCAGACCCTCTTCGGCAAACGTGGGTACGTTCGGCAGCACCGGCAGCCGTTCATCGCTGGCCACGGCAAGAGCCTTCAGTCGATCAGCCTGCAGCATGCCGCGGGCCGACACATAAGTCGTGAACGTCATTTGTACCTGCCCCGATACAATGTCGGTGATCGCGGGTGCGGCGCCGCTGTAGGGCACATGGGTCATGTCGATGTTAGCGCGCAGTTTAAGCATTTCGCCTGCAAGATGAGGCGCGCCGCCGGCTCCGCTGCTCGAGAAATTAAGTTTTCCGGGGTTTTCCTGGCCATGCTTGATCAAGGATGAAAGCGTTCCGCCTGCGAAGTCGGGCCGGGTGACCAGCAGCAAGGGCGCAAACGCCAGCATCGTGACGCCGGAAAAGTCGCGCACGGGGTCATACGGGACCTTATCAATGACGGCGGGGTTTAGCGTCAGGTTGGTACTGGTGAACAGCAGCGTGTAGCCATCCGGTTGAGCTTTACTCACCACTTCCATGCCGATATTGCCACTGGCGCCGGCGCGGTTCTCGACCACGACCGGTTGTTTCAAGGCGGTCGAGATCGTGTCTGCCGCCATCCGGGCCAGGATATCGGTGCTGCCTCCGGCGGCGAATGGGACGATTATGCGTATGGGCTTGTCGGGGTAGGCGTCCGTTTGCGCCAATGTGGGGGCGCCCGGGCCCAACGAGAGGGCAGCTATCGATAAGGCAGTTGCCAGCCATTGTTTTTTCATGATGTCTCCGAAGTGAATGAGTATTGAATTGCTTGGATGCCGTAGTTACTTGGGAATACTGACTTTCGCCCACTTGTTTACTTCGGTCCGGATCAGTTCACTGAATTCTTCTGGCGAGTTGCCGACAGTTTCCAGTCCTTGTTGCAACAGTTGCTGCTGGATAAGGGGGGCGGCGAGGAATGTCCTGGTTTTCTGGGCAAGCAGTTGGACGATAGGCGGTGGCGTGCCGGCCGGGGCCAGAAGGCCATACCAGGTACTGACGTCAAAATCTTTGAAGCCCTGTTCGTTCAACGTAGGTACGTCAGGGACCAGCCGGGAACGATGGGCCGACGTCACACCCAGTATCTTCACCTTGCCCGCACTGACGTACGTAGCGGTTGAAACCGGCGTTCCAAACATCAGCGGGACTTGGCCGCCCACCAGGTCGATGGCGGCAGGCGCTGCCCCTTTATAGGGTGCGTGCAGCAATTCGATGCCAGCTTCCTGTGCGAACAGTTCGCCCGCCACATGCCCGACGCTACCGACGCCCGCCGATGAGAAGATCATCGGAGCGGATTGCTGCTTGGCCAATTCGATGAGCTCGCCGACGTTGTCGGCCTTGACGGACGGGTTCGCCAGAACCAGCATCGGCGTACGTGCTATCAAGGAAATCGGGGAGAAGTCCTTTACGGTGTCGTAGGGAACGTTGTCATATACCGCCTGATTTATGCCATGAGTGCCCACGGTGCCCAGTACCAGTGTGTAGCCATCGGGACGTGCTTTGGCGACGTAGTCGGAACCTATCATCCCGTTCGCGCCGGGACGATTTTCAACGAGGACGGTCCGCCCGGTAGCTTTGCCAAGTTCGGATGCCAGCAATCGCGCAAGGAAATCGGTGCCACCTCCAGCTGAAAATGGAGAGACGATGGTGATCGCTTTGGATGGGTAAGCGTCCTGGGCGGCTGCGCTGCCGAGTAACACGCTGCTGACGAATAACGTCGCCAGGCTTGTTCGCCATAGCCCAGGATGGCCTATGAACGTGCTGGCAGCGCGTGGCTGCCCACCTTTTTTGAATAGGGTCATATCGTCTCCGGACACCTTTGATTTTGTTCTGACTTCGAAAGCCGTAATAGGTCAGTGGGCTTTCGGGGGCATTTGGCCATCTCGATTCCAAGCTGGCCATGTGTTGTCCGTTTTAGCAATCGCTGCGGTGCATTGAAAGTGGCAGACGGCGAATAGCATTTTCGAAAAAAATGAATCGTTGCCGCGTGCCCGGATGCCGCTCGTGCATGGCTGCCTTGGCAGGAAGATCATTCAAGTTAAATGAATAACGTCTTCGAGAATTGTCTATGTTCCGTTCGGGCCTGAACGAGCAGAATGGCGGCAATGCTTTTACGGACGACACTATGAAACCATCAATGGAAGACCGACGCAGGGTGCTGGCAGTGACAGCGGCTGTCTTACTGACATTCACCGCCGGCGTTGCTGCCCAGGCCCAAGCACAATACCCGGAGAGGCCGATTCGTCTGGTCGTGGGCTTTCCTGCAGGCGGCGCGTCGGACGTTGCGGCCCGTGCAGTGGCCGAGAAAATGTCCCTGCGCCTGAAACAGCCTATCGTTGTCGAGAACAAGCCGGGTGCCGCCAGCAATATTGCGTCCGATACGGTGGCCAAGGCGCCGGCTGACGGCTACACCGTTCTATTTGGCACGATCTCGCTAGCCATCAACGGCAGCCTGTACAAGAAATTAAATTACGACCCGTCGCGCGATCTGGCGCCGGTGTCACAGCTGTCCTCGGCACCGTTTCTTTTGGTTGTGAATCCGGCCTCGCCGTTCAAATCGGTTGCCGACTTGATCAAGGCGGGCAAGAACAATGACAAGAGTAATCCGGTCTATTACGCCAGCGCCGGCAACGGTTCGGGCGCGCACTTGTTCACCGAACTCCTGGCCAGCCGTGCTGACCTCGACTTGACGCATGTGCCCTATCGGGGCGCCGCACCCGCCATGGCCGATGTGCTGGGCGGGCAGGTGCCGCTTACTTTCGACAACATAATCACCACGTTGCCGCTGGTCCAGGCTGGAAAGCTGCGGGCGCTGGCCGTCAGCAGCAAGCAGCGCTCTGCAGCGGCGCCCAATATCCCGACCCTGGATGAAGAAGGCGTATCCGGCTACGACGCGACCTCATGGTTTGGCCTTTTTGTCCCAGTCGGCACGCCGGCACCCATCGTTGCAGCGTTGAACCAGGCTGCCAGCGATGCGGTACGGACGCCTGAGGTCAGCGCCACGTTGCGCGGCGTGGGTGCCGAACCGGTTGGATCCTCCGCGCGCGACTTCCAGACCTTCTTCAAGTCAGAAGTCGCGAAATGGGCAGACGTAATTCACCGCGCAAAAGTCGAAGTGAATTGAGGCGCGGGGCAACCCGGCGCAGGGCAACCTGGCGCAGGGCACCTGGCGCGAGCCTATCTTCTTTTAATCAAATTTCGGTGTGTTTCATGAAAATTTGGCATCAAAGCTTTACGGTATTGAGTGATTTGGGCGCATATAACGACGCCCTGAAGGCACATTTCTCGCGCATTGCGCGTCCTGGTACGCAGATAGACATGCATGGCATGCACCCGGGAACATACCGGTCCAATTACCCCGGTTCCGACATACGCCATGCGTCGCTGCAATACATACATGGGTTGCAGTTCATGATGGCGGCCGTAGAGGCGCAGCGTCAGGACTATGATGTGTTCGCCATCAGCACCTTGCCGGAACCGGCTCTGCGCGAGATTCGCGGTCTGGTCGATATACCGGTCGTTGCCTATGGCGAGTCCGCGATGCTGACCGCCTGCATGCTGGGAAGAAAGTTCGGGGTGCTGGTCTTTATCGACGACCTTAATGACCTGATCGAGCAGAACGCACATGGACACGGCCTGGCCTCGCGTTTTGCCGGTGCGATGCCAGTAGGTTTCACATTCAACGACGTGTTGAAGGGTTTTGAAGACCCCACAGAGCTTATTGAACGCTTCCGTGTCGCAGCACGAAAACTGATTGCCAAAGGCGCCGAAGTCATTATTCCGGGCGAGGCGCCCATGAATATCCTGTTGGCGCAAAATGGATTGTCCGAAGTGGACGGCGTCCCGGTTCTGGATTCACTGGCTACATGGATAAAGCAGGCCGAAGCGATGGCGGACCTGCGTAAATTCTGCGGCACGAAGCCGTGCCGTACCGGGTATTACCACAAGCTTCCAGAGATGGACCGGGTCAATGAGATTTTTTCGTTTTACGGACTGGACCCACTTCGACAAGTGTCTTGACACTAGGCCTGCGGCGCGCGTCGAATACATCGAGCAGGTAGTCGATGAAGGCGCGCACCTTAGGCGACGTGAAGCGTGACTTGACCGTAACCGCATGGAACGTGCGGACTTTTGTGTCCCATTCGGGAAAGAGTTCTACCAGCTTTCCCTGGCTGATTAAATCGGCCACGAAAATATCCAGTACATGAATCAGGCCCATACCCTGCAGGGACGCCTGGACCAGCGCCTGCGTGTTGTTGAAATTGAGTACCCCTTGCGGCCGGATCGTGCATTCGGTATTCGCATCGCTGAGCGTCCAGGGAATAGGCGCGTTGTGGCCTTCTTCGAATAGCCCCAGGCAGCGCTTTGGGTCGATGTCATTCGGATGCGACACGTTCATCGCTTTGACCATGGCGGGATCGCCGCAAATGATGTGCCTCGCTTCATAGATAGGGCGCCCCACCAGGTCCGCATCTTCAATCCTGTCCATGCGTATCGCCACGTCGGTACCGCGTTCAATCAGCTTTTGCGGGTGATTCGTCAGCGTGACGGAAACCGATAAATCGGGATGGCGCTTGGTGAACTCGATGAGCGCGGGACAGATCAGACTTTGCCCGATGGCGAAGGGAGCCTCGATGCGTAGCGGCCCGGCGATGTCGGTGGCATTGAGCTTGACGTCGGACTCGGCCTGCGCAACCGCTTTCAATATTTCCTGGCAGCGGGGCAGGAACAGGCGTCCTTCTTCCGTGAGGTGCAGATGACGCGTGTTGCGCTGGATCAGCGTAACGCCAAGATGTTTTTCCAGGTTGCGCAGGCTGGACGTCACGGTGGCATTTGCGAGGTCCAGGGATTCGGCGGCGCGGGAAAAACTGCCGCACTCTGTCACCCGCAGAAACACTTCCATTCCCCATAGCCTGTCCATGACGCCTCCTTTCACTTTTTTCTAATAGATCATTAGGCGCGAGCGCCTAAATCAATCGGGCGCGAGGCCCTAAACTCTTCAAGTGTACCGTGTGATACGGCAGTAACTATTCTATAAGGTGGACCGATGGAGAAGTCTTTTGATGTGGTGGTGGCCGGTTGTGGCGTCGCAGGTTTATCGGCTGCCGTGTCCGCAGCGGAACAGGGACTGACCGTGGCAGTGCTGGAACGCGCTTCCCGGGAGGAGCGGGGCGGGCAAAGCCGATTTACCGAAGCCTACCTTAGAATGAAGGCGATCGATGAGGTGGCCGACGATTTTGAAACGCACCTGGCCGAAAACGTCGGTCCTTATGTCGATCCAGACATGACGGCCGAAATGGGCCAGGACAGCGCTTCGTGGTCTCACATCACTCGATCGCTTGCCATACCCGATTCAGAACTGATCGGCAGCTTTGCCGATCACGTTCCGGCCACCATACAGTGGCTTCAAGGGCTGGGTGTCAAGTTTGACTTTCTGCCCACGGCATTCCTCACCAAGACACAGCCCCGGCTATTGCCGGTGGGTGGCGGCGAAGCCCTCGTCGAAGCGCTCGCCGCAAGTGCCGAGGCCTTGGGCGTTACGTTCTTCTATAACACCTCCGCGCGCCGCCTGATCACGGACGAGGTCGGGACGGTGCAGGGCATTGTCGCCCAAACGCAGGGTGAGGGCGGCATACGCTTCAAGGGACAAGTGGTATTGGCCTGCGGCGGATTCGAGGGCAACCCGGAGATGCTGGCCAAATATCTGGGTCCACGCTCGGTATATATCAGGCCGGTCTGCAAGGGCGGCTACTACAACCGTGGTGAAGGCATAGAAATGGCGCTCGATGCGGGGGCGGCAGCTTGTGGTGAATTCGGGAGCTACCACGCGGAACCGGTAGATCCGCGTTCCGGCATCTCCGAACCCGCCGTGTTTATTTTCCCATACGGAATACTGGTCAACAAGAGCGGCAAGCGCTTCACGGATGAAGGCCCGGGGACCGTAGACGCTTACTATGAACGCGTCACCCGCCGGATCTACGAGCAGGAAGAAGGCATTGCGTATGTGATCCTCGACGAAAAGGTGAAGGACGTCCCTAACTACCGTTTGGCCATCCGCACGGACCAGCCCGCCATCGAAGGCGCCACCCTTGAAGCATTGGGGGAAAAGCTAAAGCTGCCGGCTGGGGCGCTGGCCGAAACAGTCCGACGTTATAACGAATGTTGCCCCACAGATGGCAAGTACGATCCGCTCCATATTGATGGTCTTGCAACGCAGGGCTTGACGCCCCCGAAGTCGAACTGGGCAAGACCGCTGGAGCACGGCCCGTTCATTGCCTATCCAATTATTTCGGCTAACGTGTTCACCTTCGGCGGATTGAAAATCAATTCGGCGGGGCAGGTTCTTGATACCGACGGCATGCCTATGGCCAACCTGTACGCCGCTGGCGAGACGGTGGGTATGTATTACACGAACTACACAGGTGCTACGTCGGTGCTGAAAGGCTTGGTATTCGGCAGGCTCGCAGCCCAACATATTGCGGATTCCCGGCAATGATGGCCGGCGGCAAAGGGGAAACCATGGACGTTTCGCTCAGCCTTGCCATTGTGCAGAGCGTTGCCCGCGAACTCGCCAATGGGCTATCGCCGGCGGTACGCGACAGTGCTCGCCTGCACATTGCCGATGCATTGGGAATAGGCACAGCGGCGCGCGCGACCGAACTGGCACGGCAAGTCACCGCCGCGCAAACGCTCCTGGCAGGCAAGGGCGACTGCAGCCTGATAGGCGGTGGCACGGCCTCGCCGGCCGCGGCGGCATTCATCAATGCCTCGCTGATTCATATTCTGGACTACGACGATATCCACGATACGGGCCGACTTCATCCGGCTGCAGTGATCGTACCCGCCGCATTGGCGGCGGCGGAGATCGCCGGGGCCACCGACGAGACATTGGTCGACGCGGTCGCGATAGGCAGCGAGCTGATCTGTCGCCTCGGCGTCGTGTGCGCGCCCAAGGGCGACGGACCCGGATCGGAATGGTTCCTGACCCAGTTGCTTGGCTACGTCGCTGCCAGCGTTGCCGCCGGTATTGCGCTGGGGTTCTCACAAAGCCAGTTGGTCTCGGGCATAGGCCTGGCCTATATGCAGGCGGCGGGCGGGAAGCAGGCTGGCTTCGGGACGGGGGCCACGGCGCGCGCCGTGTATCCCGCTTTTGCCGCGCAAGGCGGCTTGCAGGCAGCTCTGCTGGCGCAAGCGGGCGTCACAGGCCCCGAGGGCGCGCTCGATGGCGCAGCCGGCCTTTTTCGCCTCTACCTGGGGGGGCCGTTGCGGGCGGAACAACGTACGGCCCTGTTGGACTTTTCCAGATGGCATTGTTGTGACGTCGATATCAAACCCTGGCCAAGCTGTCGGCTCTCACATCCTTATGTGGCCGTCGCGCTTGCGGCGCGCAAGAAAGGTGGTCTGTCGCAGGTCACGCGTGTGCGTGTTGCCGTCAACGCGTCCGCCGCGCGCCTTTGTCGTCCCTTGCCACAACGCCAGCGTCCCGTGACCTTGCAGGATGCGAAGTACAGCATTCCTTTCATGACCGCGTTTGCGCTCGTGCGGGGCGCGCCGACTCTGGAAGGCCTGGGAGAAAAAATCATGGGTGACCCGCAAGTCCTGGATATGGCCGGGCGCATCGAAATCGAAGAGAATCTTCCGGATAATCCGGGCCACCCCGCCGCGGTGCTTACCCTCGAGCGCGGTGACGGGGTCGAGCGTCATGTTTTCGCGCTCGAGGACCTGCACATGGATGCGCCAGCGGTCAGGCTTAAGTTCTTCGAGTGCTTCCGCTACGCTGGACTGGACGGCGTGGCCGAATCGGCATGGAATGCAGCAATCGCCGGGCAAGTCAAGCAGGCAGTCCTGTGTTCCGGCGGTACGCCGGTATGAGCGACTCCTGTTCCAGCATGCAACGTGCTCTCCGGCCATGTTGCGACCTGATTCCTATTGCCGACAAGGAGTGGTATGTACAGTTCTGAACTTATGGCGGGCCGCGTTGCGCTCGTCACCGGTGGCAGCGGCGGGATAGGCCGGGCTGTCTCGCAGGCTCTCGCGACCTGCGGCGCACGTGTTGTGTCTGCCGACATCTCTATAAAGGACTCCGTCGAGACCGCGCCAGGAATCGAGTACGTTGCCCTGGATGTGACGACACGCAGCGACGTCAGGCGCTGTGTCGATGACATTATCAGGCGCTACGAACGACTGGATATACTGGTGAATGTCGCGGGCGTCGTATCGACGGGAAGCGCCGAGCAAATTCAAGAGGAAGAGTGGGACAGGGTCATCGATATCAACTTGAAAGGCACGTTTTTGTGCTGCCAGGCGGTAATGGCGCACATGCGCAGCCAGGGCTTTGGCCGTATTGTGAATCTCGGTTCGGTGATCGGCAAGAATGGCGGGAATCCTCGTCCGTGGCTGGACCCGCGCGAACAGGACCGCGCCAGCAATGTCGCATATGGCGTTTCCAAAGCCGGCGTGCACATCATGACCGCTTTCCTTGCCAAAGAACTGGCCAATTCCGGGGTTACGGTGAACGCCGTCGCGCCCGGGCCGGTGGCCTCGGCAATGACAACAAATTTTCCGCAGTCCCTGAAGGACTTGATACCGGTCGGTCGCATGGGAGCGGCCGACGAAGTTGCATCGGCCGTTGTGTTCCTTGCATCGCCGCATACCGCTTTCATTACTGGGGAAACGCTCGATGTCAATGGCGGCATCTGGTGCGACTGAACACTTTTTTAATCAACAACTTGTGAGAACAAACACTATGCAACAGCCTCGTTCTATCTATTTGGTGCTCGATATGGAAAATGACCTGGTGCACGATGATGGCCCCAGCGGCAAGGGGCCGATGGGCGAACAAGTCCGCGAGCGCAACATCATTGCCAAGACGGCAGGCGCGATCAAGAAGGCCCGCGCGGCCGGTGTGTTGGTCGGTTTCGTGCGCGTTGGATTTTCACCCGAATATCAGGAATGTCCGCCTGCGTCCCCGATCTTCTCAGGTGCACCCAAGGGCGGCTTGTTCAAACTGGGCACGTGGGGTACAGAGATTCATCCAGGTCTCGAAAAGCTGCCCGGCGATATCGATGTGGTCAAGCATCGCGTGAGCCCCTTTTATTCCACTACGCTTGAAGCGCAACTCCGCGCGCAGGGTGTAACACGCATTTATTGTTCTGGCGTATCGACACAGGCGGTCGTACAGGCCACCGTTCGCGATGCACATGATCGAGATTACGAGATCATTCTGCTGGAGGATGCCTGCGCCGCCCACAGCGCCGAAGAGCACGCCAATTCTATCCAGAGCATTGCTCGCTTCTGCAAAACCGAAACGACTGATACCGTGGTATTCGCCAACCCTTAAGCTGTACACCTGATAAAAAACCCCTTGAGCCGCCTGGTACACAGGCTCAAGGGTTTTTTTGCAAGGACAGCGCCGGACTACTTACTCATCGCAACGTCTGCTTCTTTGAGGACTGCGCCCCAACGCTTGTATTCCGTGGCGAAGAAGCTCTGGAATGCTTCCGGCCCCGCGAGGACGGATGGCACGACGGCGACGTTTTCGAGTTGCTTTTTCACATCCGGCCGTGCAATGGTCTTCTTAATTGCTTCGTCTATTTGCGTGAGAACATCAGCAGGAGTTCCCGCCGGGGCGAATACGCCAATCCAGTTCACTACATTAAAGTTGGGAAGTACTTCCCGCGCCGTCGGAACGTCGGCCAGGAAGCTCACCCGATCTTCGCTGGTAACCGCAAGCGCATTCAGGCGACCGTCTTTGATTAGCGCATACAGAGGGGGAAGGTCCATGACGATCCCATCCACGTGGCCAGCCAGGGTATCGGTAACGGCAGGACCAGCGCCTTTGTAGGGGACGTGGACGATGTTGCCCTTGGATGCCTGCTTAAGCAACTCGATCGTCAGGTGTGGAAGGCCGCCCGCTCCCGACGAAGACAGCGTGATTTGCTTGCTTCGTGCAAGATCAAGGAGCTCCTTCAGGCTTTTCACTTTCAACGTCGGTCCGATGGCGATTGCCTCGGGTGTGAGTCCAACGGTGTTGATGGCGGTCAGGTCCTTCATGGAATCAAATGGCGCCTTGGTCATGGTCTGCGGGGTCAGCACCACGGGACTGACGCTGGAGAGCAGCACAGTATAGCCATCGGGTTTCGCCTTGGCGACATGGCCAGCGCCTATGATGCCGCCTGCGCCGGCCCGGTTCTCGACGACGATGGTTGTGCCCAGCGCTTCGCCTAGTGCCGGCGCGACGATGCGTGCGACGATATCGTTGGATCCTCCTGGTGGGTATCCCACAACCATCGTGACCGGTCGGCTTGGAAATTTTTCCGCCATTGCGGGGGCCGGCATAATGAGCGGGCAGAGGGCAAGCGCGGCCAATACGAGTCCGTGCTTGGCGAGATGGCGAGATTTCGACGTGTGTCTATACATTTGAGTGTCTCTCGATAATTATTCTGGGGTGGCGGCTTTAGACGTGAGCCTCAAGGCGACACGGTGTAGACGATTCTATAGACCGGGGTTGGCGGCGGCAATCGTCGTGGGCGAAAACGCTTTTCATATTTTCCGAATGTTGGGCTGCTGCGTCCCGACTATGATGATAGTCGGCCAGAAAGTCCTGGCCTTCGATAATAATTGCCGTCAGCGAGGAGCCAATGTTGAGACTATGGCACCAGAGTTTTACCGACCTTAATGAGTTTCCGTTGTACGGTGAAACCTTGCAATCGCACGCCAATGCTGTCGTTGGGCCGGATGTTTCCGTGGTGGTCCATGGCTTGCGCCCCGGTACGTATCCACCTGCCACAGCACCCATGGACGTGAACAGCAGGGCGGGGCTGCGGCTGCTCAATGCACAGCAGGTTTGCGAGGCGGCGGTAGTGGCACAGGAGGCGGGCTATGATGCCTTCGCCCTCGGATTTTTTTTTGATCCTGCCCTGCACGAAGCGCGCTCGCTCATCATGCCGCGTTTTTTGCCGGCGGCCGCGCAGCGGGATGTTTCGATGTAAGCAGGCGGCTTTTGTACGCGAAGCCCACCGATGCGATGGCCGACCATGTCAGCGCGTCGACAGGCGCGTTCAGTCGTGGAGAAGAACAGTTCTCCGGCGGCCCGGCCTCCGACTGAGCTCAAACGCCCATTGTCAGTGACCTGTCTTGTCCAACTCGTGCGTGAGCGCCGGGAGCAATTCCTGCCAGTCCGCCACAACGCCTATGTGGGCCATCTTGAAGATCGCGGCGTCCGGATCTTTGTTGATGGCAATGATCTTCGTATGAGGATCGATTCCCGCCATATGCTGCGGGGTACCGGAAATGCCGATGGCAAGGTAGATTTCCGGCGACACATATTTTCCCGATTGCCCAACCTGGCGCGCCACCGGAGCCCATCCGGCGTCGATGGCAGGAAGACTGCCGCCCACCGCTCCGCCCAGTCGTGCCGCCAGTTCATAGAGAGCCGTGAACCCTGTGTCATTGCCCATCCCGCGTCCCCCTGAGACGACAAGCCTGGCGCCTTCCAGGCCGGCGTGTTCCTCGGCACGCGGCTGCGTGAGGATGTCGTAGGCGGTTTGCTTGGGTTCCCGATAAGGAAGGTGGTGTACGGCGGTGTCGACGGTGTCCGGTATCTCAGGGGCGCTGTCCTCGTCGCTTTTTCGTACTGCGGCCACAAAGGGGCCCTCGTGGCAATCCAGTGTCATTTCCAGGCGTCCGCCAAACGCGCTGCGTTGCACAGACATCCTGCCCTCGGGGTCAAACGCGAAATGCTTGCACTTGCCCAGGGGGACGGCTTTCAGCTTGGCCGCCAGTCTGCCTGCGATCTCTTCACCGACTGAGCCCGCCGCCACCAAAAACAGGCTGTCGTTCGTATAGTGGCCAGCTTCGCAAGAAGACAGTGCGTCGGCCAACATTTCGGCGATCTGATGGGGCTGCAATGGCCCCGCAGTCGGGGGGATGACCCAGACAGCGTCCAGACCCAGCCTGCAGGCGAGTTCAATGGCGTCGCGCGCATCGCCGATCAGGACAGCTCGGGCACTGCCACCGCATCGTTGTGCCACCGCGCGCGCCACGCCCAACGGGGCATAGTCGGCAGTCGTCATGACTGGCGTGATGGGAATCAGTGCGTAAACGCTGCGAGGTGGGTCAGTTTGCATGGGGTTCGGCTGAGGATGACGACGATTTCAAATAGGAGACCAGTGCGCCGGCCTGTTCCGCAATTGAACCCTGAAGCAGTCGGCACGGGGTATGGCCGCGGGGGGAGGTGGCGGGCGGTTCGCAGTGCATGACGGCAATCGCGGTATCGGCATCCGTGGTGTCCGGTGCGATCACCATGAACTGCTGATGCTTGGCCATCATCACGTTTTTCATGAGCGGGTGGCGCAAGCGATTGTTCTTGTCGTTGCTGATGCTGGCACAGGCGGGCATGGGCACCACGATGGATTCGTCCTGCCCGGTCGAGACGCGCTCGAACTGCAGTTTTCCATCGTCGATACTTCGGGCGTGCAGGGCCTGGCTTACGAACGGCCAAGCCCAATATTCAGCAAGGTATGCCGCCGTCATGCCATCGTCCATGTCGCCGTGTTCGCGGCCGATCAGCAGTGCATCAACGGGCCTGTCCGGTTGGTGCATGGCGGCCAGCGCGTGGCGCGCCAACCATGCCGGATTGCCTCGTTGGCCCACCGGGGGACAAAGGCCCCTCACGTAATCAATGCGATACGCTGCGACGGCCCGCATCAATGCAAGGTCGGACGACCCATCGGTGACCAGGGCGGTAATCAGGGTGCCTGGATCCCGGTCGCGGAATTTGAGCGCTGTTTCCAGGGCCGCTTCGTCGAATGGACTCAGCTTGAATGGCGTGGTTGGCGTATGGACGATATCAGCCCACTTGCCCGACGATGGCCGCTCGATAGGGCGCTTGGGGTCGGCGACGCCCGCGATCATTACGGCGATATGCATGTAGCGCGTTTCCCTAACTTGCCGCGGCGGTCGCCGTGCGGGCGGCGACGCGGCCGAAGATGGCGGCCTTGCCCAGCGCCGTGCCTGTCATGTAGGCCGCGCCGTGCAGGCCGCCCACGATCTCTCCGGCGGCATACAGGCCTTCCAGCACATCGCCATAGACGTCCAGCACACGCATGTCACGGTCTATGCACAGGCCGCAATAGGTGCCAAACACGGCGGCCGTGGACGGGTAGGCGTAATAAGGACCCTGCTCGATACGGACCAGGTCGCCGTACTGGTGGACAAGATGCTGGCGTCCGAATTCGGGGTCTGTGCCTGCATCGACATAGGCGTTATACGATGTGACGGTTTCAAGCAAGGCTTTCGCCGGCACCTCAATGAGCGCGGCAAGTTGTTCCAGTGTGTCGGCCTCTATCATCAGGCCTTCCTCCAGCCGTCGCTCCAGGTCAAGAATGCGTGTCAGGTTATCGCCGCTTTCAAGGATTCTGCGGTCCAGGATCTGATACGTGGTTCCATAGGGTTGGCGTATGCAGGCATCACCCAGCAGCTTATAGGAGATCGACTCATCCACGAACCGCTTCCCATCCTGGTTCACGGCGATGGCGCCTTTGTAGACGGCCAGGCAGCTGTGGTGGTTGGTCTCATCGGTGGGATGTTTGCCGTAAGTACCCTTGATGTAAATCATGTCCCGGTTGTCGGCACCGATTTGCCAGGCCATCTTGAGCCCATCGCCGACATTGCCTTCGCCTCCGATGAATACGGCGTCGTCGTATTGAGGCGCGTACTTGTGGACCAATTCGGCATTGCGGCAGAAACCGCCGCTCGCCAGCAGCACACCCAGGCTACCTCGGACCGTGAACGTATTTCCGTCGTGAAGGACGCTGACGCCTTCAACGCGGCCGGTATGGGGATTGCGTATCAAACGCTGTGCGGCCGCCGAAGCAAGCACGTTCACCATGCCGGTTTCCTTGGCACGTGCGGCGATAGTGCGCACGGTATCGGCGGGGTCCACGTTATGCACCCGCGGCACGGACTGACCCGAGGACGCTTCGATATTCCGGCCGAACTGCACGCCGGCCTGTTTTAGCCATTCATAGGTATCGAGCTGATTGTCCACATAGACACGCACCAGTGACTCGTCGTTTTCGAACTGGCCGACCTCGCGCAAGTCGTTGAACAGCAGCTCGCTGGAGTCCTCGATGTGGTTGTCACGTTGCAGATCCGTGCCGGCAAATGCCAGGCATCCTCCGCTCATGGCGGAAGATCCGCCGGTTTCCGCCTGTTTCTCCAGAAGGATGACCTGGTGTCCCAATCGCGCCGCCTCGAGTGCGGCCGAAAAACCCGCCAGGCCACCTCCGACGATAACAAGCTCTGTCTGCAAATCCATAGTGAAACCCCTTGGTTATACGGCTGGCGGCACGGAGCCGGCATGCGTGGCGGCGTGCTTGCCTGAAATGCGGCCCAGCACAGAGCCTGCCGTCAGCCCGACGCCGCCGGCGTACTTGACATAGTAAAGCCCGCCCACCATTTCACCGGCCGCGTAGAGGCCCGGCAAGGCGTGGTCGCTATCGTCCAGGACCTGTCCCTGAGTGTTCACCTTGACACCGGCGTAGGTGCAGGTGATCCCGCAGGTGACGGCGTATGCCACGAATGGGCCGGTGTCGATCGGATTCGCCCAGTTCGATTTTGGAATCGACAGGCCTGCAGTGGATCGCCCGTCCTTGACGGCCGGATTGAAGGGAACCGCCTGATCGATCGAGCGGTTGTAATCTTGCACTGTCTGCAGGAAGGCCCGCTGGTTGATGCCGTCAAGCCGGGCCGCCAGTTCTTCCAGCGTATCGGCGGTGATGCGGGTGGCATGCTTCACGCGATACTCGTCCGGAAGCAGGTCTATGCTTTTGGCATCGAATATTTGCCAGGCAACTGCGCCCGGTTGGGCCAATACGCGGGCGCCCATGCCCGAATACGTATAGTTGCGAAAATCCAGCCCTTCATCGACGAAGCGCTTGCCGTCGGCATTGACGACGATGCCCAGTGTGAAATAGTTTTTTTGCTGATTCAGTAAATTGATGTCGCCGAAGGGCGGCGCATTCAAGTCGTAGAAGACGGCATGACAGCCGGTCCAGTTGCCATGCGGTGTCGCGCCAGCGTCCAATGCGAGGCTGATTCCGTCGCCGGTGTTGTAGCGCGAACCACGTACCTTGGCCAAGTCCCAGTTGGGCCCAAGGTACTTGGCGCGCCATAGTACGTTGGCGTGGTAACCGCCGGTGGCCAGAATGACCGATTTGGCACGGATGGACGTCTTGGCGTGGCCTGTGGCGGACTCGATGATCCAGGCATCGCCCTCTCGACTCAAGGCTGTGGCCCTTGCGTCGTAACGCAGATCCATATTGAGCTGTTCCGCCTTGGCATAGAGCCTTTCCATCAAACCCAGGCCGCCGCCGGACACTTCAACGGTCAGGCCGCCCCAGAATTTCTGTTTGCCGTCCACCTTGAAGGACTGGCGGCCATAGATGGGCATGAATCGCACGCCATGCTGGCGCAACCACTGCATGGTGGGAAGGCTTTGCGACACTACCGTTTCCAGCACATCCGCGTCCGCCCGATACCCGCTCATGGCGATGACTTCTTCGAAGAATTGATCTTCGTCATAGGTACCGAAGTCGCTGTTGCTGATTTCGTCCGGGTGCAGGTCGGGAACCAGGGTGAGCAAGTCGTCCACGCCGCGATAGGCAATGCGGAAGGCTCCGCCGGTGAAGGCGGAGTTGCCGCCTCGATGCTCTTTGGGTGCCCGTTCGAGTACGACTACACTGGCGCCGTTTTCATATGCTGCAATTGCCGCACAAAGTGCGGCGTTACCGCCGCCTATGACGGCCACATCAAATGATTCCATATTATTTTCCTAAGGTCAGCGAGCTGCCGCAATTCGAGAACTGATGGGCAATCGTATACATGTGGGCGCCAGCCAGCCAGACCGCGAGGGTGAATTACCTTTTTAAAAAAAACGAAAAGGCACATCCAGTCCACCGGCCTCGTCGTTCTCTGCACAGAATTGCCCTAGTTTTTTTGCATGATGAAGGCGATAGCCGGTGCACTGGCCTGCGACTATGGTTGCCAAGCGCACGCGTTCGAACGCAATTTGACCCCTTGACGTATCTGCTAGCAAAAATAGGCCGTATGGCCGATAAGTATGTGCGATTTAAGACCCTGGGTCACATAGGGTTTGGGGCACGGCCAGCTTTCATCTGCTGGGACCATTCCCACGCGAAGTCTCGCCGTGTCTTCGCAGTAAGCGCTGCAATGATCAGTATGGCAATCAGGGCGCCCAGTCCCGCCAGGGCCATATCTTTGTGTGCGTCCCACACGTCGCCCTGGGTACCCAAATAATTCATGCCTAGCTCGCCGCCGAATATCGTTGCCGCGCCCCACTCAATCAATTCGTACAGTGCCGAGGTGCTCAGCGTAAAGTCCAGCGGAAGGGCGTAAGCCCAGAAACCTCGTACTTCCACGACACGCAGGAAAAATTCCCGTATGGGATAGGCCAGCAGCAGGCCGTAGGAAAAATGCACGACCCTGTCATAGTTGTTGCGTTCCCACCCCAGCACGCTGTTCAAGGTATGCCCCGTCAGCGACTGCCACCACAGGTTGTAGGGAACCTCTGCGTAGGTGTAGTGCGACCCGACGGTGTGCAGTGCCAGAAACAGCAAAATCAGCAGCAGCGACGCGTTCGAGAAGCGGAACCAGCGGCGCATGGCCGCCAAAAGGAACGCGAGGACCAGCACGAGCACGTTCTCCAGCACCCAGTCATCACGGTGTGCGGGCCGGATCGCCAGTACCGTCCACAAAAGAAGGTATCCGCCAGCCGCAATGCGGACCGCAGTCCGGCTTGATAAAAAAGACATCGTTCAGCTTTCCGCCCTGAGTTGTCGTTTGTTCAATAGTGGGGCACGCGAGCAACAGGGTATTGATACTTGATGCAACGCGAGACAAAACGAGGCTGCCGCCGGCGAGGGCAAGCGATAGTCATACGGTTGGAGATCGGCTGGCGGTATCGGGCTGGCTGGTTTTGAAAGCATCGCGCGTAATCCGTTTTATTCTGTCTTAGGACGCCTCAATTGGATACCTGCGCTTACAGGCGTCCCGTGAAGCAATGGTATAAAAAATTCACGAGCAGGCACGGTGCCTGGAACTTTAAAGGATTTTCCATGAAGCGTAATCTATTAGCACTAAGCGGTGTGGTCCTGTGTGCGGGCCTAGTGGCTTGCGGAACGCCAGAGGACGCACGGGAATTGTCGCAGAAAACCGTCGAGTATCGCTGCGGCTCCGGCGGTGATCAGCCCCTGAGCGTGCAATATACCTTCCAGGGCAAGGAACCGCTGGCGGCCAAGGTGGTGTATCAAAACCAGGTGGTGGACTTGACGCGTGCAACGACCAACAATGCCGACATGGTGGGCAACACCTTCCGTGGCAATGGCTACACATGGACGACCGAGAAGTTCGATGCTGACAACGTGAGTGGCGTTAACGGCACTATGCTTACACAGGATGCGTCGCAGATGGTAAACGGCCAGAACACGGCTGTCAGTAACATCCTTGTCAAGGACTGCAAAGTCGGCTCTTGAACAGTCGCGGTGAAAGAGGCTGGGCGTGGACGGCCAGCCTCATGATCGTCGGGCTCCGTCTCAAAGAAGCTCGGCAGCCAGCAGCGCGCGGGTGACTTCCCATCCTTTTGCTGCGATGGGATCGCAAAAGTTCCCGCAGTAGCGTTCCATCCCGACGCATCAGCGCTTCCATGATTTGCTCGTTTTCCGCGACGGCCCTGCTCCATCGCGACTGCTCGATGTTTCCCGCGTAGCGATATCGCCTGGTCTCGGCTTCGTCACGCCGCCATCCTGCCGCTGACCACCATTCCGTTCTTTGCCGCTTATACTTGCCATGGTGCTAGGCGACAAAATGGAAGACGCGTTTCGCCAATCCATGCTGCTGTCGCAAGGATCGTTCTCCATCTTTTTTCGCAATGGCCTGGTTTCAACACTGATGGTCCTGGCTTTTGGGCTGGGAGGCTGAGGACTGTTGCCCAAATTTCGACGCAGGCGTCGCCGGTCCGTGCCTGTAAAACCCTAATACGGATTCGACATGAGCATCAAATTGGGCTGCATAGCCGACGACTTCACAGGCGCCACAGATCTGGCCAATAACCTCGTCCAGGGCGGAATGAGGGTGTTGCAGGCGATAGGCGTGCCCAGTCATCCCTTGTCAGCCGACGTCGATGCCGTGGTCATCGCGTTGAAGTCGCGAACCATTCCGGCCGAAGCAGCGATTGCCGATACGCTGGCTGCGCTGCGATGGCTGCAGGCGCAGGGCGCCCAGCAGATCTACTTCAAATATTGCTCTACGTTCGACAGCACAAAAGAGGGCAATATAGGACCGGTGACCGAAGCGCTCATGGACGCGCTGGAGACTGACTTCACCATTGCAACGCCGGCTTTTCCGGACAACAAGCGCACCGTTGTCAAGGGCTATCTGTTTGTGGCCGACGTGTTGCTGCACGAGAGCGGCATGCAGAATCATCCCCTCACGCCCATGACGGACCCAAACCTGGTTCGCGTCATGCAGTCACAGTGCCAGCGCAAGGTTGGCCTGATCGATTATTCCATCGTGCAGCAGGGCGCGGCGGCTGTGGAACAGCATATGGATTTGCTGCGCAGCCAGGGCGTGGGAATCGCCATTGTCGATGCGCTCAGTAACCGGGACCTTATGAATATCGGTCCCGCGCTCAGGCGCTTGCCGCTCCTGACAGCCGGTTCCGGTGTGGCCATCGGACTGCCGCAGAATTTCGGGATTGCGCCCAGCAGCCAGGCCTGCGCACTGCCCGCGCCCCAGGGTGCGCGTGCCATCGTGTCCGGCAGCTGTTCGGTTGCTACCAATGCGCAGGTGGCATCCTTCATCAAGGCGGGTCACGCGGCTTTCGCGCTGGACCCGCAAGAAGTGGCGGCGGACAATGATGCCGTGGGCCGTATCCTGGCGCAAGCACTGCCCTTGCTGGATGCCGGTCCCGTGCTTGTCTATTCCACGGCTGATTCCTCATCCGTCAAAGCCGTGCAGGCCAGGCTGGGCGCAGCCGAAGCAGGCGCCATGATAGAAGATGCCATGGCGGCGATTGCACGGGGTCTGGTCGAAGGTGGAGTAGGGCAGTTGATCGTGGCCGGCGGCGAAACGTCCGGTGCCTGCGTGCAGGCCCTGGGTATTTCGCAACTTCAGATAGGCCGCCAGATCGACCCGGGCGTGCCATGGTGCCACGCTCGAACGACGGTGGGCGGTAGCGATGGCATCCATATTGCGCTCAAGTCAGGAAATTTCGGCACTGAAGATTTTTTTGAAAAAGCGTTTGTCGTTGTCAACGAGTGAGGAGCATTGATGCACGAGAGTAAAGCGCGGGACGAGATGTGCAGGATAGGCAAGAGTCTGTTCGACCGCGGCTATGTGCACGCTTGCGCTGGCAATATCAGCCTTCGGCTCGATGACGGCTTCTTGATTACACCCACTGATGCCTGCCTGGGCTTTCTGGATCCGGCCGCATTGTCGAAGCTGGACCAGAACGGAGTCCATGTCAGTGGCGACCGCCCCAGCAAGACCATCCTCTTGCATCGACAAATCTACCGGGGCGCCCGCGCATTCGACGCCAATACCGCGTGCGTCATCCACACCCATAGCACGGCCTGCGTCGGCTTGTCGTTGCACGGAGCCACCGGGCCGGAATGGATTCCCGCATTGACACCTTACTTCGTCATGAAGGTGGGTCACGTACCCTTTATTCCGTATCACCGGCCAGGCGCACAAGCTTGCGCCGATCTGGTCGAGGCCGCCATTACGGCATACGGCCAGCGTGGTTGCCCGATACGATCGGTGATGCTCGAGAGGCTGGGCCCCAACGTATGGCACGACACCCCTGCGGCGGCCATGGCCACCCTGGAAGAGCTGGAGGAAACAGCCGCCTTGTGGCTGGCGTGTCGCCAGTCGATCAATGCGCCGGCGCCACTGACGGATTTGCAGATCACCGAGTTGCGCGAAGTTTTCGGGGCGCGGTGGTAGCGGTTTCCAGGGAAATCGCCGCGTACAGACGGCTGAGCTCAGCTTACGCCCAATGCGGGGCGCTGCTGCGCAGCGCCGTTGCCGGCAGATCCCACCGCATGGGTATGCCTTCCAGTTCGCAAGGCGGTTTCAGCCGCCTTGCTGGGCCCCAGTCGGTTTGCTCTATATCGACGGCATGATCGGCGGCGGTCTCCGGTTCCATCGCATGATCTTCCCCTCTTGTCTGCGTCAATGCGCCGCCTCGTTGTGATACCAGCAGTTCGCCAGTGCGTGCCAGGGACAGCCTGCTGACGGAACCGTATCCACCCTGCTCGCGCCGAGTCAGTCCACGCAGGACCGCCGCCGCCACGAGATAGCCAGTGGCGTGGTCCAGCGCTTGTACGGGCAAGGGAGTAGGCTTGTCGCGGCCGAAGTAGCGCATGCCGGCACTGGCAATGCCATCACTCATCTGCACCAGACTGTCAAAGCCGCGACGCGAGCGCCACGGTCCCGTCCAGCCATAGGCGTTCAGGCTCACGTCCACCAGTCCTGGTCGCAGGGCATGGCGCGCCTGTGTGCCCAGTCCCAGGCCGTCAAGCGCATCGCCGCGATAGCCGTGTACGACGACATCTGCGAGAGCCAGCAGTTCTTTCAGGCGGGCGAGGTCTGCGGCCTTGCGCAGGTCGAGCTGTGCGCAACGCTTGCCCAGCGTGACCTCAGGCACCATGCCCGGTTCGGTCCAGAATGGCGGGTCGATCCGTAGCACCTGGGCACCGTATCCCGCCAGGAATCGCGTGGCGACTGGACCGGCCAGCACACGGGTCAGGTCCAGCACTTTGACGCCGGCCAGGGGGCGTGCAAGGGACGTCGTATCCTGATCCGTCCGTCCTTTGCTCGCCTCTTCGGCATGGATGACGGGCTCGCCCCGTACTGCTTGTCCCTGAGGGTGCCTGAGCCAGTCGTCCCTGCCATGCATTGTGGCGGCGCAGCCGCCTGCACGGACGATGGCGTCTTCAAACTCTCCGGCGTGCCAATGCGCTATCGTCCGTGCCACCTCGCCCGGATCGGCGCGTGTTCCCAGTACTGACAGGGCGGCAACCAAATGGTGGGGAGCATTGGTATGCAACCGTACCCACCCGTCGCGAGCCTGATAGTCGCCTGTGACGGGATCGCGCAGCGCGGGAATCTGCCAGCCTTGAGGTCTCAGCGATGTACCGAACCAGAATGAAGCGAGCCGCCGGTCTATGCTGATTGCCGGAGACTGGCCGAAGCGCGTGTCTACGTAATCGGCAAGGGCCAGTGCGGCGGTGCCAATGGCGGCCACGGCGAAGGCGGTAAGCGGAAATGCGGAAGGTAAATTGCCCTCGCCCGTGATGCCAGGCATGGCCGCGTGGCGCCGGTCGGCCGTGACGGCCGACGGTGGCTGCATGGCATCAAGGAAGGTGGCAATGGTGATGGAGTCTGTCATTGCGATTCCCGCTTTTAGAAAGAATTTTCCGTTAGCCCATCATACGGTTTTTGCGGCTCGAACGACTACCGTCATCTGGCCCGCTGTGGACGCAGTGCGCTGCACACGTTAAACTGCGGCCTGACGTTTGAAGCAGTTCTTCATCAGGCCGCTGCACAGCGGTCCGGCTTTCAGCCGAAACACCATGCCCGGCCAGCTTGGCCGCGGACCCATCAAGTTGGTCGCTGCTTAACCAACTTTGCACCTTGTCGATCTCGCAACGCCAATCAATTCGGTGGCGGTGAGCGTACCGTTGCTGCTCGTTGCTGCAATTCCAGCGCCGGCTGCCTGACAGCTGCCGGCATTCATGCCGTCCTTTTTTTAAATGGGAAACGGCCTTCTTTTTTGATCACTGTACTTCACGAAACAGATAGATTACGAACATATAAGGATCACCACGCATGCAAGAAACTGCATTCTTTCAGCTGTCGACCTCTACGGCACTTTTATTGCTATTCGGATTCTACGGGGCGACATTCCTTCTTTCTTTGCTAATAGGCAAGAAGAAGGAAAACGTAGACGGCTACATGGTGTCTAACAACGCCGTGGGATTCGGGCTCTCCGCTGCCAGCATGATAGCCACCTGGATCTGGGCAGCCTCTTTCTATGCCAGTGCGACATCCGGCTATAAGTACGGGCTTTCAGGGCCTATACATTA
>LNAP01000838.1_pt1 | contig 38341 bp, 38 predicted proteins | sample 602601 | NCBI WGS metagenome assembly LNAP01 (sample SAMN02440304, study PRJNA202911) | soil metagenome | biome: Subtropical and temperate rainforests or woodlands; isolation source: soil samples (1 kg each in a 20% v/v slurry with milli Q water) were... ... | reverse complement strand
GGCCGGCGATCTGCTCGACCTGCATGTGGCGCTGGCGCCCTGTGTCATCGGCTATGCCGAGATCGGCCGCAAGCTCGCACCCCACGGCGTCGCGGCGCTGGGCGATCATCCCTATCGGGATTGGATCAGCGAATACGCCGGCGAGATCTATCAGGACGTTGCTATCAAGGCGCGCCGTCATCTCGACGATCTGGCGGCGCGGGCAATGACCGAGCGGCGCTTCGGCGAACTGGCCGCTCTGTTCGCCCAGGCGTCGCGTCTGGAGGCGGATTTCTGGCAGATGGGACTTGACCCGGAACGGCCTTCGCGCTGAGGCACTTGCTGCGGGGCTCCAGGATGGCGGCATGCCCACTATCCTGTGCTCGGCGCCGGATGCATCGCCCCTGACCGGCATGATCCCGATGTACCTGCTGATGAGCGCGTTTCATTCGGCGCCGTGGCTGCGGTTGCTCGCCAGCCGCCGCGGCGGCGCGCACCAGACCTGATCGGCGTGTTCCGGCAGTCGCACTCTGGCGCAATCGACTTGACAATAAGTTGTGTTTGATAAAAAATAAACGCATTAGGTGCGTAGCATGCCGGATGTCCTATGAGACCACGGTGCCCCCGAGATCTTCTCCGAGTCGTGCTCGCCGCGACCGTGCTGACCGCAGCCCTTGCCGAGCCAGCCTTTGCCGCTACCGACCATCAGCTGCAGTTCACCTTCGGCGGCCGCGGGCGTAACCCGTCGGTGGCGACCATGAAGAACTACATTCTGGGATGCCTGCCGGCGGGCACTTGGACCTTCGGAGGCGATCCCGGTGACTCCGCAGGGCCCTGGGATGTCGAAGTGCCGGCAGTGAACGGCCATGAATACAGCAACGCCGAGGTCCGCCGCGTCCTGCTGAGCGGCGCCTGCTCGGCTGTCAGACCGGCCAAGGTGACCGGCGTGACGGTGACCGACGGCTGATTGAAGTCGCGCTGTGGTCGCCAAACGCGTCGGAGCGAGCGATTTTAAAGACCGATTGCTCGCGCAATGTCATTCGCACCGCACTCACTTCAACGCCGGACAGACACTCTCCGCCAGCGGCCGGAACGCTTCCTTGGCCGGGATCGTCGCCTGCAGCTCGTAGAAGTCGAACGGCTCCTTGCTCTCGGCGGGCGATTTGACCCGGAACAGATAGGAATCGTGCTCCATCCTGCCGTCGACGCGCAAGGTGGCGTTGCGCACGGTGGCATCGGAGATGGGGAGTTCGTGCATTTTGGCCATCACTGCCGCGGTGTCGGCGGTGCCGGCGGCGGCGACCGACTTGAGGTAATGCAGGGTTACCGAATAGACCCCGGCCTGGATGGTCGACGGCATCCCCTGATAGCGTTCGAAGAAGCGCTTGCCGAACGCGCGGCTTTGCGCGTCCAGATTCCAGTAGAACGCCTCGTTGACGGTGATGCCCTGGGTGATGTCAAGGCCGAGGGCCGCGACGTCGGGCAGAGTGAGCACAAAGCTCGCGACCTTCTGCTTGTCCTTGCCAAGCCCGAATTCGCGGGCCTGCTTGAGCATGTTGATGAGATCGCCGCCGGTCGAGCCGATGGCGACGATGCCGGCGCCGGACGATTGCGCCTGCAGCAGGTAGGACGCGAAATCCCCTGTCGCGTTGAATGGATGTTTGACCGAACCGACCACCTTGCCGCCGGCGCGCTGCACCAGACCGGTAGCATCGGCGATCAGCGAGTTGCCGAAGGCATAGTCGGCGGCGACGAAGTACCAGGAACTGTCCGGCTTCGCCAGGGGACGGGTGATACCGACGGCCTGGCCGTAGGTGTCCCACATCCACAGCACGCTGGTCTTGGGCGCGCAGTCCTCGTTGGCGAGTCGTGCCGTGCCGCCGGGGAACAGAGCGATGCGGTTCTTTTCCTTCATCAGGTTCTGAATCGCGAGCTGGACCCCGGCCTGGATGATGTCGGTCACCGCATCGACGCCGTCGACGTCGATCCATTTGCGCACGATGTTGACGGCGATGTCCGGCTTGTTCTGGTGATCGGCGGACAGCAGCTCGACTTTCATCCCGGCGCATTCCTTGGCGAGGCAGTCGTCGATCGCCATTTGTGCGGCGATCACCGAGCCGCGACCGCTTTGCGCGGAGAGGCTGCCGGTCATGTCGGTGATGACGCCGAGCTTCACCGGGCTGGACGGCGGCGCGGCGTGGACGCCGGCAATGGTCGTGCTTGTGAGCAGGCCGGCGAGGGCCAGTCCGGAGAGCAGGCGTTTCATGATGCCTACCCCGCCATCGCGAGGATTTGCGACGGGTCGGCGCCGACGCGGCCGGTCTCGTCGTCCGAGGCCACCCCAAGGCGGAAGTCGTAGCGAATGGCGGGCATTCCCTTGACCGGCGCGTCCGGATCGTTGTCGCGCGGCATCACCACCAGCGAGCTCGACACGCCGAACACCGTGTCGGAATCGATGTGCGGATCGTTGCCGAGGTAGATCGCTGTCACCAGTTCGCGATAACCCTCGGCGCCGATCAGGAAGTGGATATGCGCCGGCCGGCAGCCGTGGCGCTGCTGCGCGCGGATCAGCGCGCCGACCGGCCCGTCCATCGGGATGTAGTAGCCGAGCGGCATGACGGTGCGGAAATGGAAGCGTCCTTCGGCGTCGCAGCGGAAGTTGCCGCGCATGTCCATGTGCTCGCCGTGGAATTTTTGCAGGTCGTATTCGCCCTTGGCATCGGTCTGCCAGACCTGGATCTGGGCATTCGGCAGCGGCTTGCCTTGCTTGTCGGTGACCTGGCCATACAGCAGCAGCTCCGGCGCTTCGTCGGCCTTCACGGCGATGGAATCGCCCAGGGCGAAGGATGGCGCATTCTGCTGGTAGAACGGGCCGAGCAGGCTGCTTTCCGTTCCCAGCTCGACCGCCGTCTTGTCATGCAGCAGGTTGACCAGCGCACTGAGCCCGAGCACGTCGGACAACAGGATGAATTCCTGGCGGGCCGGGGTGCAGGTTTGACCGACCTTGGTGAGAAAGCCGATCGCCTTCAGCCATTCGTCGGGCGTCAGGCTGACGTCGCGGGCAAAGGCGTGCATGTGGCGCACCAGGCTTTCCATCACCTGCTTGAGCCGCGGATCGGGCGTCGTGCTCATCTGCTCGAAAACGGCGTCGGTGACGCTCTCGGTGGTCAGGTCCCGCATCGTCTTTCTCCCTTTGATATTCTTGTTGGTTGAAATCGTCAGTTGAGATTCGAAACGTAGTCAGTCATGGGCAGCATCACCTCGCCGCGCCGCATCGGCACGCAGTCCGGCGGAAAATCCTGGCGAAAGCGCGCGCCCGCTTCCGCCGCGGCATCGAGAAAATGCGCGAGGTGCCGCATGGCGCCGGTCGGCAGATCGTGCAGTACCATCAGGGTCCAGGCCCGCAGCCGGCATTGTTCGAGCGCGCGCTCGACCCAGTTTTCGGGATCGCTCCAGTCGCGCGGAATCGCGTTCCACAGCACGCAGGTGTAGCGCTCGCGTTCGAGCTGCTTCACGACGGACGGCCGCAACAGGCCGTCATTCAACTGGCCGCCGGCGCCGTAAGGGCGGAACAGGCGCTCGGACCCGGCGAGGTCGCCGAGCGCGGACTGGGTGAGGGTGATCTCGCGCTCGGCGATGGCGGCGTCGGGCTGCCGCCCGAGCGGCACCGAATGGGTGTAGGTGTGGTTGCCGATCCAGTGCCCCTCGGCCTGCGCGCGTTCGGCGAGCGCCCGGCGCGCAGGCTCGGCGATCTTCTGGCCGATGACGAAGAACGTGGTCCTGATCTCGCGCCGTGCGAGCAGGTCGAGCACGCCGGGCGTGACGTCGGGCTCCGGCCCATTGTCGAAGCTGAGCGTCAGATCGAACATGAACTCTCCTGGCGCACAACACATCACACGAAAAGGAACGATGGGCCTCTGGTGATTGCCATATCGTTGCCCGTGCAATGCTGCCGTCCGAGACGTGATCGTATGGCGAGGGCGGATATCGACGCAAGGGTGATTTTGAGGTTGACGCAACCGGGGAGTGCGGATTGTCTGACTGGTGCGTGGCGTTCTGCTGATCTGATCGGTGAAGCTGGGCGGTCATTGCCGGATACGCATGATGCATGGTTCGACGCGCGCCAAATTCGGTCGGCTCGACAGCGAGAACGCAAGGCGTCTCGACGAGGGCGGTTACCTGCTGTTGCGCGGGGCGATCCCCGCAGCGTGGATCGGGCCGCTGCGCGACGCCTTCGAGCGCGGCGCACGGGCGTCGGAGGCGTGGCCGGTTCCGCGCGGCAGCGACTGGCGTCATGCTCAGCTCGATCTCGATGCGACAGTACAGCAGGTTTGCCGCCTGCCGATCATGCTGGCGGCCGTTCATCATGTCCTGCAGCAACCGTTCTTCCTCGGGCAGGTCGAGGGACGCGAACCGCGTCAGGGCGGCGGCGCGCAGGAACTGCACCGGGACGGCATCGATCCCCTGCGGACCGAAGCGGTTTCGGCGCTGGCCTATCTCGATGCCTTTGGCCCCGACAACGGCGCCACGCAGATCGTGCCGGGCAGCCAGCGTGGCACGGCGCTTCAAACGGGGAGGCACGAACCGGCGGAGGTGCTGCAGGGCGAGGCCGGCGACATTCTGCTGTTCGACGTCAATCTGCTGCACGGCGCGACGCGCAATCGCAGCGGCGCGCCGCGCCGATCGTTGTTGATCACCTATGCCATCGCCACACAGCAGCAGCAGTGGCGCGAAACCCGCGCACTGCGCGCCGTGCGAATGGACCAGGACGAGATCTTCGGCATCTGATCGAAGCGGGAACCGGGGCAGTGCTCCCCGATGACCGCGCGCGCGGGCATGGCTGCGTCCCTCACATCCCCGACTGCCGCCGCTCAGCCGAGGTGATGCACCTGCTGCAGACCATAGACCGGCGTTGGAATGCCTTCCATGCGGGCCTTGAGCTGCAGCGACAGAAACTGCGAGTAGTGCCGCGACTGGTGCAGGTTGCCGCCGTGAAACCACAACCCCTCTTGTTGGGTCGGCTTCCACATATTGCGCTGCTCGCCCTCCCACGGACCTGGGTCCTTGGTCGTGCTGGAGCCGAGGCCCCAGACCTTGCCGACCTTGTCGGCGACGTCTTTCGAGATCAGCTCGGCGGCGAAGCCGTTCATTGACCCATAGCCGGTGGCGTAGACCACGAGGTCGGCCGGAAGCTCGGTGCCGTCGGTCAGGATCACCGAATGCTCGGTGAGCCGTTTGACGTCGACGCCGCTCTTCAATTTGATGCTGCCATTGGCGACCAGTTCGGAAGCGCCGACGTCGATGTAATAGCCGGAGCCGCGGCGCAGATATTTCATGAACAGGCCGGAGTCATCGTCGCCATAGTCGAGCATGAAGCCGGCCGCTTCGAGTCGCTTGTAGAACTCGGCGTCGCGCTCGCGGATCGCATTGTAAACCGGGATCTGGAACTCGTGCAGGATCCGGTACGGCAGCGATGCGAAAATCAGATCGGCCTTTGCGGTGGTCATGCCGGACCGCACCGCCTGTTCGGAATAGAGGCCGGCGAGCCCCAATTCCATCAGCGAGTCCGACTTGACCACATGGGTGCTGGAACGCTGCACCATGGTGACGTCGGCGCCGGCCTCCCACAGCGCTGCGCAGATATCGTGGGCGGAATTGTTGGAGCCTATCACCACGGCCTTCTTGCCGGCATATTTGTCCGGACCCGGATGCTGCGACGAGTGGTGCTGGTCGCCCTTGAACACATCCATGCCTTCGAATGTCGGCATGTTGGGTTTGGCCGACATGCCGGTGGCGAGCACGAGCTGCTTCGGCTTCAGCACGATCTCTCTTCCGTCGCGCTCGACCACGACGGTCCATTCGCCGGCGGCCTGGTCGTAGGAAGCCTTCTTGCAGACGGTCGAACTCCAGTAGTTCAGCTCCATCACCTTGGTGTACATCTCCAGCCAGTCGCCGATCTTGTCCTTGGGCGAAAACACCGGCCAGTTCGCCGGGAACGGCAGATAGGGCAGGTGGTCGTACCAGACCGGATCGTGCAGGCAGAGCGACTTGTAGCGCTTTCGCCAGCTGTCGCCCGGTCGTTCGTTCTTCTCGATGATGATGGTCGGCACGTTGAGCTGGCGCAATCGCGCGCCGAGCGCGATGCCGCCCTGGCCGCCGCCGACGATCACGCAGTAAGGCTGCCGGGAGATGCCGAGTTCAGCGGCTTCCGCCTCGCGTTCCTCCTTCCATGATTTGCGGTTGCGTTCGATGCCGTGCTTGGCGCCCATCGGCCGGTCGAAGCCGAGCGGCTCCTCAAAACCCTTCAACTCGCTCAGGGTGGTGAGCAGCGTCCAGATCCGGCCGTCCTTCAGGCGCAAATGGCCGAAGCCGCGGCCGACCGCGGTCTCGAACTGGATCCAGCTCTCGGCAATGCCGTCGGTTTCGGAGGCGTCTTCGCCGTCGGCGATTTTCCAATGGGAGGGCTGCGTGTCCGCGAGCCGCGCCTGCAGCATGTCGCGGATTTGCTCATGGCCTTCCATGGTCTTGATATTCCAGGTGAAGGACACCAGGTCGCGCCAGTAGCAATCGGTCTGGAACAGGTCGACGGCGCGGTCGATGTCGCCGGCGGTCAGCGCGCTGTCCAGCGTGGACAACAATTCGGATACTTTTCCGTTAGGTGCCTTGTCGAGCATGCTGATGTCCTCCCTTGTGCCGATGGCGCCTTGTGGCGCGCTTGTCTGCGCTTCGCCGCATAGCAACGAAAAAGCCGGCGGCCGGTGGGTTCACCTCGCGCCGTTTGGTCGATCCAGGAAACATATCGATGGTAGCACTTCGGGCGGGAGAGGCGAGCCTGAAACGGCTGACCGCCAGAAAGAATCCGCGGCGTGCTGCGGCGCGGGATGTGGAGGCATCGCCGCGATGCCTTGTTGGCCGCCACGCTGTTTCCTACCTCACAGCGTATCGTGATCGGTCACAGGCATCCGGAGCAAAGCAGCACGGCTTCGCAACGTGTCTGGTCGCAACCATCCGGAAAGGGTCCATCGATGACGAACGACAACACATCGCAACACATCGACCATACACGGCGTCGCCTGCTGGCCGCTGCGGCAACTGGCGTGGCCGCCGCGCAGCTTGGCCAGATCGGACCCGCGGGCGCTCAGGCCGGCGCCACGCCGCCTGGTCCTATGGCGACTCTCAGGCCTGCAACCAACAACACATTCCGCCCGCTGAAGCAGGTCGACGCCGGCGTGCTCAACGTCAGCTATGCCGAGGATGGTCCCGCCGATGGACCGGTCGTCATTCTGGTGCACGGCTGGCCCTACGACATTCATACCTATGCAGATGTCGCGCCGTTGCTGGCTGCGGCGGGCTACCGCGTGATCGTCCCCTCGCTGCGCGGCTACGGCGCCACGCGCTTCCTGTCGGCTGCAACCCCGCGCAACGGACAGCAGGCCGCGCTCGCCATCGATATCATTGCCCTGATGGATGCGCTCAAGATCGACAAGGCGACCCTCGGCGGCTGCGACTGGGGCGCGCGGACGGTGAACATTATCGCGGCGATCTGGCCGGAGCGTGTCAAGGCCATGGTCTCGGTGAGCGGCTATCTGATCGGCAGCCAGAAGGCCAACGAGATGCCGCTGCCGCCGAAGGCCGAGTTGCAGTGGTGGTATCAATACTATTTCGCCACCGAGCGCGGCCGTGCGGGCTACGACAAGTATCGGCACGATTTTGCAAAGCTGATCTGGCAGATCGCCTCGCCAAAATGGAATTTTGACGACGCCACCTTCGATCGCAGCGCGGCGTCGCTGGACAATCCGGATCATGTCGCCATCTCGATTCACAACTATCGATGGCGCCTCGGCCTCGCCGAGGGCGAAGCGAAGTACGATGATCTGGAAAAGCGCCTCGCTCAGGCGCCCGATATCGCGGTGCCGACCATCACCATGGAAGGCGATGCCAACGGTGCGCCGCATCCGGAGGCCAGCGCCTATGCGAAGAAGTTCACGGGCAAGTATGAGCATCGCGCGATCAGCGGCGGCATCGGGCATAATTTGCCGCAGGAGGCGCCGCACGCCTTCGCCGAGGCGGTGATCGACGCCGACCGTCTTTGAGCCCACCACGAAAAGACAATTGCCGAAACGGATCATCCCGACGCCCGCGCCCGTGGCGCGGGCGTCGAAGCACTCAGGCCCGCGACAGTTTCTCGAACCGTTTGATCAGTCGTTCGCGCTTGAGCCGGGACAGCCGCTGCAGCCAGAACATGCCGTTGAGCTGGTCGATCTCGTGCTGGTGGCACACCGCGCGCAGCCCGGCTGATTCCTCGATCTGCGGGTTGCCATCGAGGTCGCGATAGCTGATGCGGATCCGCGCATGGCGCTGGATGTCGTCGTTGACGCCGGGCATCGAGACACTGCCCTCCTGATGCATGATCATCTCCGGAGAGGCCCACACGATGTCGGGATTGACATAGGTGCGCGCGCCATCGACCGGGTCGAGGTCGAGGACCACCAGCCGCAGCGCGAGACCGACATGCGGCGCGGTGATGCCGATGCCCGGCGCGGCGTGCATGGTCTCCGTGAGATCCCGCGCGAGGTCGCGCAGTGCGTCGTTGAACGCGGTGACGGGCTGTGCCGGGAGCGCCAGGCGCGGATCGGGATAGCGGATGATGGGGCGGATGGTCATGGTCTGTTGTCGCATGGGCAGCTTGCCAACGTATTATCGCACCCGGCGCTATTCTCCATCCTGACGGCGCGACTGCGCAAACCGTGCGAATTCCGGTACCGACGCCCTGCGGGAACCGATGGCGAGGTGGCGCGTATGTTCCCGGACCGGAATTGCCGGTCGGTCCCCCCGGAACGCCCTGTTATGATCATTTTCACCACACGCTCCCCTCGAATACAGCGTTTCTGCGCGCTATCGCTGGTCTGTTGGACCTTCTTTGGCGGGCTGGCTTCCGCGCAGGCCGGCGAGCGTGAAGACAAGCGGGCGGCGGCCGCCGATACGCCGGCCGTGGTGAAGCACGGTGAACTGGTATTTCACGGCAATTATTGCGGCGTCGGCAATCGCGCAGGTGCCGACCCGATTGATGCCCTGGACGTGGCCTGCATGCACCACGATGCCTGCACGCCGTCCGGCGGGATTCAGACCTGCGCCTGCAATGCACGGCTGGTCGAGGAGGCCGGTGCCGTCGTCCAGGACCCCCGGCAGCCGGCTGAACTGAAATCGCTGGCCACCTTGGTCGGCGCCGCTGCCGCAGCCGGCATGACCCTGTGCGCGCCGACCGCTGCTGTTGCCACACCCGTCACCCAGGTTGCGCCGGCTCCGGCCGCGCCGATCGCTCCTCCGGAGGCAGTTGCCGACGAGCCGGCCGTTGAGACAGAAGCGCCGCCCGTTGCTCCGCCGACCATTGCTCCGCCGACCGATATAACTCCGGTGCCGCGTGTCGCCCCAACGGCTCCGTGAACGGTCGCGCCAGACCGCAGACATCTCGATGACCCGCAGACGCCGCCGTTGAGCGGGTCTCGCATTCTCGCATAGCTAAAGCTGCTTTCGGGGCTTGCGCCCCAGCAGGGCGGCGTGTTGATGATCGTTGCAGCCGATATCCCCGCGGGCAGCGGCCAGAGAGAACGACCATGGTCCAGGTCATCGGTATCGACCATCTCGCCATCCGCGTCAGCGATCTGGCGCGCTCCAGGCAGTTCTACGACAAGGTGCTGGGCTTCATGGGGTTCACCCTGGAGTGGGAGTTCGACAATGTGGTCGGCTGGGACAATGGCGAGACCATGTTCTGGATCACGGAGGCGGACGCTGCAGGCCGGCGTCACAAGCACCATACGGGCGACATCGGCTATCATCACTACGCGTTCGAGCTTGGCGTGCGCGAGGAGGTCGACGCGCTCTACGCCTTTCTGCTGGCCGAACACGTTGAGATCGTCGATGCGCCCGCCGACTATCCCAGCTATGGCGAGGGGTATTATGCCGTGTACTTCCTCGATCCGGACGGGCTGAAACTGGAAGTGATGCATTTTCTGGAAAAGCAGAAACGTCGCGCCCTGAGGAAGAAGCACCGGACCGGGAAGCCATCCTGACGGAACGGCGAGAGATCATAGCGGCTGCGGCGCGATCGGGCTGTTTCGCGCGGCAGCGGGAAATATCCTGCTCCATAGCGGTTTGAGCAGTTCCAGCACCACAAGAATGACGATTCCGGCGCCGATGGTCAGCGTGATATCGTCGGCATGCAGCGGTCCGAAGCGGAACAGGCGGCGCGCGAACGGCCATAGCAGGGTCAGCGCCAGCATCGCCGTCACTCCGCAGATCACCAGCGCCAGCGCGCGGTTGGGACGGCGGATCGCTTTCAGCAGCGAGGTGCTGGCTGACCGGTTGAGAATGATCAGCGCGACGATGCTGATGACCAGCGAGAAGAAGGTCAGCGCCCGCACCTCGTTTTCCGGCATGCCGCGCTGGAGCGCGATGACGAAGATCGCCGCCACCACCGCGAAGGCGAGGGCGCCCTGCAACACGCTCCACAGGATCATCGGCATTGAAAACAGCGGCTCGGCGGGATCGCGGGGCGGCCGCCGCATCAGGTCGTCTTCCTCGGTTTCGGCCTCGAACACCAGCGAGCAGACGGGGTCGATGACCATTTCGAGGAAGGCGATGTGCATCGGACCGAACAGGATCGGCAGGCCGAAGATCAGCGGCAGCAAAGCGAGGCCGGCGATCGGCACGTGTACCGCGAAGATGAAGCTCATGGCCTTGCGCAGGTTGTCGAAGATGCGGCGGCCGAGCCGGACCGTGGTCACGATCGAGCCGAAATCATCGTCGAGCAGCACGATCGATGACGCCTCGCGGGCCACGTCGGTGCCGCGGCCGCCCATGGCGACGCCGATATGCGCGGCCTTCAGCGAGGGCGCGTCGTTGACGCCGTCGCCGGTCATCGCGACGATCTCGCCGTCGGCCTTCAGCGCCTGGACGATGCGCAGCTTCTGTTCAGGCATGATGCGGGCGAACACCGATGTTGTCCTGATCCGCACCATCAGCTCCGCGTCGGTCAGCGTTTCCAGTTCGTCGCCGCTGATCGGGTCGCTGTCGCCGAGTCCGGCCTGGCGCGCCACCTCGCGCGCCGTGGTCGGATAGTCGCCGGTGATCATGATGACGCGGATGCCGGCGGAGCGGCACTCGGCCACGGCCGCCGGCACGCTTGGCCGCAGCGGATCGGCGAGCCCGACCAACCCTGCAAACTCAAAGGCGAAATCGCGCTGTGCATCCGGAAGCGCCGATCCGGTGAACCGCGCACGGGCCACGCCGAGCACGCGCAGCCCGGCCGCCGCCATCTCGTCCACGGCCGCGGTGACGGCTTCGCGTTGTGCTGGCGCGAGGCGGCAGAGATCGGCGATCGCTTCCGGTGCGCCCTTGGCCGCGACCAGCAATGCACCACCTGCGGCCGGCTGCCAGACATTGGACATGGCGAGCAGATCCGGACGCAGCGCGTAGGTCCTGACCAGATGGCCAGCGACCGCCGTCGTTGCCGGAGCGTTGGAGGCCGCCAATATGTGAAACGCCTTCTCCATCGGATCGAACGGCTGGATGGCGCTGGCCCGGACGCCGGACCCGACCAGGTCCCGGAACGGCTCCGCCAGCGGCTTGCCGGCATCGACCACGCACCGCGCACCGTCGGGCAGGCGGAGTTCGGCAATGGTCATGCGGTTTTCTGTCAGCGTGCCGGTCTTGTCGGTGCACAGCACCGTGGCCGATCCCAGCGTCTCGATGGCGGTGGCGCGGCGGGTCAGCACGCGGACCTGCGAGATGCGCCAGGCGCCCATCGCCATGAACACCGTCAGCACCACCGGGAATTCCTCGGGCAGCATCGACATGCCCACGGCAATGCCGGCCAGCACCGCGTCGAGCCAGCCGCCGCGCAAGGTGCCGTAGAGGATGACCACCAGCGCGCTGATGGCGCCGCCGACCAGCGCGAAGATGCCGACGATCTTGCGGGTCTGGTTCTGCAGGTGCGGCGCCTCGGTCTCCAGACTGCCGAGCGTCTTGCCGATCCGGCCGATCTCGCTGGTGGCGCCGGTGGCGACCACTTCGGCGATGCCCGTGCCGCGCACGATCAGGGCGCCGGAGAAGGCGGTGGGCAGATCGTCGCCACCCGGCCGCTGTCGCTGCGCGGACAGGGTGGGGTCCGGCATCTTGCGCACCGGCACGGATTCGCCGGTCAGCAGGGATTCGTCGGCCTGCAGGTCCTGACCTTCGATAAACTGCGCATCGGCCGGAACGCGGTCGCCCTCGCCGAGCACGATCAGGTCGCCGCGCACCACCTCGCGACCGGCGATGCGCTGGCGCTCGCCATCGCGGATCACGAGAGCGCGCGGGCTGGTCAGGTCGCGCAGCGCATCCAGTACGCGTTCCGTGCGGGTTTCCTGAACCACGGTGATCACCACCGACAGGCCGGCAAAGGCGATCAGGATCACCGCCTCCGTCAGGTCGCCCAGGAGCAGGTAGACAGCGCCGCCGCCGATCAGCAGCGCCAGCATCGGCTCGCGGATCACCTCCAGCACGATGCGGAACGGCGTGCGTCGCGCCGAGCGCGGCAGCTCGTTATATCCGTCGCGCGCCAGTCGCGCGCCGGCTTCCGCCGCGCTGAGACCAAGACGAGACGGTGGGGTCGACGCATTCGGCATGCTTTGCTTTCCGTGCAGCCGGCAATCGGCTGCCGCATCGGGAATGCCCGATCCATGACGCGCGTGGGTTGATCGGTGTCAAGGATCGCGCGACGCAGACGCGGTATCAAGCCGCAGTGTCAGAGCGTCGCGCGGGGACCGCATCCTTGAAATACCGGTTCGGCATGTGGGCTGCGTCGGCTGCGCTGGTGGCAAGCGTCGCCTATGGCATCCCGCAACTGCTGCAGGTCGCCGGTGTGCTGGTGGATCCGTGGGACCGTATCCTGATCTTTGCGCCGTCGCTGGCACTGGCCCCGGCCTTCGTCCTCACCATGGTCGCGGTTCACGGGACGGCTCCGGCGGAACAACAGACGTGCAGTCTCGCGGCGCTGGCGTTCGCCATCATGTATGGCGTGATGGCCTGCATCGTCTATGTCACGCAACTCGGCGTCGTCATCCCCCATGACCTGCGCGGCGACGGTGCGCGCTACGCCTTGCTGGCCTGCTGCGGTCAGAACCAGCTGATGACCGGCATCGACCTCATCGGCTACACTTTGATGAGCCTGTCGCTGCTGTTCGCCGCGCCGCTCTTTGCCGGCCGGCATCGCATCCTGAGGCTTTGGCTCCTCGCCAATGGCGCGCTGGCGCCGTTCCTGATCCTGCAACTGGCCTGGCCGTCGCTGATCTATGTCGGCGCGCTGTGGCTGGTGACCTTTCCAATGGCAATGCTGCTGCTGGCGCGCTGGTTTGCCGGGCAGGACAACGCAGCAGTGAACGCCTAGCCTGTTGCCGCCTGCCGCTCCAACTCCTCCACAAACAGCCGGGCATGCCCCGACAGCGCGCTGAAATCCGTTGCGCAAACCAGCAGGCGACGATTGGCCCAGTCGTCGCTAAGCCGGATCGCGGCGAGGCCGGCTGTGCGGTAGTGTTCGACGGCGGCGAGCGGCAACACGCCGATGCCGATGCCGGCTTCCACAAGGCGTGCCACCGCGCCGAAGCTTTGCAGGCGGACGCGGTAGGTAATGCGGCGGCCGAGTCGGGCGGCATGGCGCGCCAGATGCTCGTGCAGCGCGCCGGCGCTGAGGCCGACGAACGGCTGGTCGAGCAGTTCCGCGAAGCCGATCTCGGTGCGCTGCGCCAGCGGATGGCCCTTCGCGACGATCACGGTGAGGCGGTCGACCGCCAGCGGCCGGGTTTCCAGCCGGCCGAGGTCGGCACTGCCCGCGACCACGCCGAATTCGGCGCGGCCTTCGGCCACCGCCAGCACGATGTCGGCGCTGGTGCGCTCCTCGATATCGATATCCACATCGGGATGTTGGGCGAGGAACACGCGCAGGGCCGCCGGCAGCAGTTCGACCAGGGCGGCGGTGTTGGACAGCATTTTGATCTCGCTCTTCAACCCTGACGAAAACGCCCGCAACTCGCCGCGCATCCGCTCCACCTGGCCGGTGACCGCACGGGCATGGTGCAGCAGCGTGCGGCCGGCGGCCGTCGGGATCACGCCGCGGCGACCGCGCTCCAGCAGCGCTACGCCGAGGGCGGCCTCCATGCCGCTGACCCGCGCGCTGGCGGAGGCCAGTGCCATGTGCGCCGCTGCGGCGCCTTTGGAAATGCTGCCGGACTGCACGATCTCGACGAACAGGCGAAGGTCGATCAGGTCGAAACGCATGGTCTTGTCCCTTCGGATTTCCCTAAGTCTAACACCGGATGTTCCGTCTTGTGAGGGGGCGAGTGCTGGGCCACAAGGCGGCATGACAAGCTGGTTTCTGATTGCGGGCGCGGGCATTCTGGCTGGCGCCATGAATGCGCTTGCGGGCGGCGGCAGTTTCGTGACCCTGCCGACCCTGATCGCGGCCGGCGTGCCTTCGGTCGCCGCGAATGCTTCCTCGACGGTGGCGCTGTATCCCGGCGGCGCGGCCAGCGCCTGGGTCTATCGCGACGGGCTGACCCAGGTCTGCGGTGTGCCGCTGCGGCCGACATTGTGGGCGACGCTGGCGGGCGGACTGCTCGGCGCTTTGCTGCTGCTGTGGACGCCGACCTCGGTGTTCGATCGCGTGCTGCCATGGCTGCTGCTGGCGGCGAGCCTGATGCTGGCGTTCGGTCCGCGCATCGGGCCGGCGCTGCGCGCCCGGTTCCGCGCCGGGTTGGTCACCGTGCTGCTGATCCAGTTCGTGCTTGGCATCTACGGCGGCTATTTCGGCGGCGCCGTGGGGCTGATGATGATGGCTGCCTGGGCGCTGCTCGACGGCGCCGACGTCAAGGCCCTCAACGCCCCGCGCACCCTGCTGGTCAGCGCAGCCAACGGCGTCGCCGTGCTGTGCTTCATCGTCGCCGGCGTCGTGCGCTGGCCGGAAGCGCTGACCATGGGCGTCGGCGCCTTGCTCGGCGGCTATGTCGGCGCCCACGCCGGCAGGCGGCTGCCGCCGGCGGTGGTTCGCCTTGTGACCGTGCTGGTGGCGGGGGTGACGACGCTGGTGTTCTTCGTCAGGGCCTATGGTTGAGCGGGCGGCTCACGGCCCGCGTTTCAGCAGTTCATAGACTGCCGGATTGTCGGCGCAGGCGGCGAAGCCGCATTCCAGCAGGGTCGAGAGCACGTTCAGCGCGACGAGTCCGATCACCAGCCACACCGCCATGCGCGCAACGCCACCGGCCGCCGGCGCCGGCGCGAACTGCGCGTCGAACAGCAGGATCACGGCGATCAGCACGATGGCCGCGACGAAGCCGATCAGGGCCCAGGTGTAATAATGATAGCCGAGCAGGGCGGTGCCGTAGCCGGGGTCGCCGGGCATGATGTGCAGCAGCACCTGCCGGGTCGAGACCACCGCGCCGGCGACCGCCACCAGCAGTGACAGCGCGTAGTGGCTGGGACGCGGCCCGAAGCGGATGTTCAGGATCGGGCCAATCGCCAGCAGCGCGAACATGATCCGCTGCAGCAGACACAGCGGGCAGGGCAGTTCGTGCAGCACAAGCTGCGCGGCAAAGGCGGCGGCCAGCACCAGCGCGACGGCACCGAGTGCCAATGCATTGAGAGTGACGGCGCGCGCCGGGGTCAGGGTCGCCATCAGAACGACAGTTTCAGCACGTCGGTGGCGTGGTGCAGATAGGTGGCCACGCAGGCCACGAAGGTCGCGGCGAACAGCGACAGCGCCCAGCGGCGCGTGCCACGCCAGGCGGCGAGCATCACGACGGCGACAGCCAGAAACAGCGCGGTGAATTCCATTGTCGCTCCCGATGCAGATTGCGATTGACCCTACGCCAGATTCGCCGATCTGCTAGGCCTTGAACCAGCAGTCCGGAATCAACCGACATGACCATCACCATTTACGGTATCAAGAATTGCGACACCATGAAGAAGGCCCGCGCCTGGCTCGACGGCCACGGTGTCGCCTATGGCTTCCACGACTACAAGACTGAGGGTATCGACAAGGCCCGGCTGACGGGGTGGGTGAAGCAGGTCGGATGGGAAACCCTGCTGAACCGCGCCGGCACCACCTTCCGCAAGCTTGACGAGGCGGACCGGCAGGATCTCACGGCGGCCAAGGCGATTGCGCTGATGCTGGCGCAGCCGTCGATGATCAAGCGTCCGGTGCTCGATCTCGGTGGCCGCCTGCTGGTCGGCTTCAGGCCGGAGATTTATGCGAAGGAAGTCGGATGATCGCCGGCTTCTTCGCGTCTCGCTAACCGAACTCGATAATGTCGCCGGCGGCGATGCGGCTGGGCAGGCGATGAAACAGGTCGCGGTCGATCACCGTCCGAATGATCGGCGGCGGCAGCGACTGGTGGCCGCGCAGCAGGTTCTTGATCTCGAAGTCGCCATCCTCGCTGATGGTTTTTAGCGATGCCACGATATGGCTGACGGCGTGACCATCGGAAAACGGCATCAGCAGGCGCTCATAGGCTACCCGGCGGCCATTGATGTCGTCGACCAGGGTAACGGTATAGGTCGGCAGCGCGCGGTCGACGCAGACATAATATGCCGGCAGGATCGCCGGACCGAGGATCGGTCCGAGATATTCGTCGAGGAAGCGGCCTCTGCCCGTATTGCCATAGGCGTGCGACATCCGGGTGCCGTTGCTGTCGATGGTCAGCCGTGGCGGTTGCAGGGTGATATCGACGAGGTAGTAGACGAGATCGGGAAGTTCCTCGGCCAGCCGCTCGGGCTGATACTCGGCGACGGCCGGCACCTGCTTCTGTCTGGCGTACAGGCGCAGCCAGTTGTTCAGCAATTCCCGCTGCCGGATTGATTTCACGACTGATGGGTGGGCGCTTTCGAAATCCATGGCAGCGAATCCGAGCATGGTATCAAAACAACGGTATCATCGGACGGCCCCGAAAACATAGTGTGAAAGCGGGCAATTTCGTCGAAATACAATTAATGGGTGATTTTGGCGACTGTCGACGGGCGGTCGGTTCGTGCCGCGGCGGCCCGGGCCTTCGGGGGGCCGCCACCCGGATTCGGACCGATCAATTGGACTAATGGCCGAGGGGGGTGCGGCGGACGGCCCTGCCGTTGCCCAGCTTTGCACCTTGCGTTCATCGCGCCGTTGACGGCATATTCCGCGCGAGACGGCCGGTCGGTGGCGAATTCGAAGACGCCGCAGGAACCAGGACGTGCAAAATTGGCCAGCCGCGATGGACACACGCGGCGAAGGCTAATGGGGGAAATTTGCTTGTCTGATGAGTTCATTCTTGAAACCCACGGATTGACCAAGGAATTCGCGGGTTTTTTCGCGGTTCAGGACGTCAATCTCCAGGTACGCCGTGGCACGATCCACGCATTGATCGGCCCGAACGGGGCCGGCAAGACCACGTGTTTCAATCTGCTGACCAAGTTCCTGAAGCCGTCAGCGGGCCAGATCCTTTATAATGGCAAGGATATCACCACGCTGGCGCCGGCCGACGTGGCGCGGCAGGGCCTGGTGCGCTCGTTCCAGATCTCCGCGGTGTTTCCGCATCTGACGGCGTTGGAAAACGTCCGCGTTGCGCTGCAGCGCCAGCACGGCGCCTCGTTCGACTTCTGGCGTTCCAAGAGCGTGCTCGACCAGTACAACCGCCGCGCCGAGGAACTGCTCGAGGACGTCGGCCTCAGCGAATTCACCAGCACGCCGGCGGTGGAGATGCCCTACGGCCGCAAGCGCGCGCTGGAGATCGCCACCACGCTGGCGCTCGATCCGGAGATGATGCTGCTCGACGAGCCGATGGCCGGCATGGGACATGAGGACATCGACAAGATCGCAGCGCTGATCAAGCGGATCTCGGCCAAATACACCATCCTGATGGTCGAGCATAACCTGAGCGTCGTTTCCAACCTGTCCGACATCATTACAGTGCTGACGCGCGGCAAGATCCTTGCGGAAGGCAGCTATGCCGACCTGACCAAGGACGAGCGCGTCAAGGAAGCCTATCTGGGAGCCGGGCATGGTTGATATGACAATGGCCGCTTCCACCGGCGCGACGACCGCGGCGGCCGGCAAACCCGTGCTGACCGTGGAAAACCTCGAGGCCTGGTATGGCGAGTCGCACATCCTGCACGGCATCAACTTCAACGTGAAGGCCGGGGAAGTCGTGACGTTGCTCGGCCGCAACGGCGCCGGCAAGACCACGACGCTGAAGTCGATCATGGGCATCATCGGCAAGCGAACCGGTTCGATCAAGTTCGATAGCCATGACATCTCGAAAGCGACATCGGACAGGATTGCGCGGCTCGGCATCGCCTTCTGCCCGGAGGAGCGCGGCATCTTCGCCAGCCTCGACGTGCGCGAGAACCTGCTGCTGCCGCCGATCGTGCGGCCGGGCGGGCTGTCGCTCGACCAGATCTTCGAACTGTTTCCCAATCTCAAGGAACGGCTCAACAGCCAGGGCACCAAACTGTCGGGCGGCGAGCAGCAGATGCTGGCGATCGGGCGCATCCTGCGCACCGGCGCACGCTTCCTGATGCTCGACGAGCCGACCGAAGGTCTGGCTCCGGTGATCATCCAGCAGATCGGGCACACCATCGCCCGGCTGAAGTCCGAGGGTTTTACCATTCTTCTGGTGGAGCAGAACTTCCGCTTCGCCGCGACCGTGGCGGATCGCTACTACATCGTCGAACACGGCAAGATTATCGATGGTTTCGCCAATTCGGAGCTGTCCGCCAACATGGACAAGCTGCACACCTATCTCGGCGTCTGAACGCGCCGCATCATTCGGAGGAGGATCAAAAATGAAGAACAAGATCACCGCATTGCTGCTCGGGACCGCGCTGACACTGGCGACGGCGAGCATGGCGTCGGCCCAGGACAAGACCGTCAAGATCGGCGCACTGAGCGACCAGTCCGGCCTTTACGCCGATCTCGGCGGGCCGGGCTCGACGCTGGCCGCGCAGATGGCCGCCGAGGATTCCGGCCTGATGGCCAAGGGTTGGAAGATCGACATCATTTCCGGCGATCACCAAAACAAGCCGGACATCGGCTCCAACATCGCACGGCAGTGGTTCGACGTGGACAAGGTCGACACCATCGTTGACGTGCCGAACTCCGGCGTGGCGCTGGCGGTCAACAACATCGTCAAGGAAAAGAACGGGGTCTACATCAATTCGGGCGCCGCGACCTCCGACCTGACCAACGCCCAGTGCTCGCCGAACACCGTGCACTGGACCTACGACACCTACATGCTGGCGCATTCGACCGGGCAGGCGATGGTCAAGGCCGGCGGCGACTCGTGGTTCTTCCTGACCGCCGACTATGCGTTCGGCGCCGCGCTGGAGCGCGACACGTCGGAAGTCGTCAAGGCCAATGGCGGCAAGATCGTCGGCGGCGTCAAGCACCCGCTCAATACCGCCGATTTTTCGTCGTTCCTGCTGCAGGCGCAGGCATCCAAGGCCAAGGTCATCGGCCTTGCCAATGCCGGCGGCGACACCACCAACTCGATCAAGCAGGCGGCCGAATTCGGCATCACCAAGGGCGGCCAGAAGCTCGCGGCCTTGCTGCTGTTCATCACCGACGTCAAGGCGATCGGCCTCGAGACGGCGCAGGGCCTGAGCTTCACCGAGACCTTCTACTGGGATCTCAACGACGATACCCGCGCGTTCTCCAAGAAATTCGCCGCGCGCATGAAGAACGGCGCGCCGCCGTCGATGGTGCAGGCTGGCGTCTATGCCGGTCTGATGCATTACTTCAAGGCGCTGGAGGCGCTCGGCAGCAATCCCCATGACGGCGCCAAGGTCGTCGCCAAGATGAAGGAAATGCCGACCGACGATCCGCTGTTCGGCAAGGGCGCGATCCAGCCCAACGGCCGCACCATCCACTCCGCCTATCTGTTCGAGGTGAAGAAGCCCTCGGAGTCGAAGTCGGCCTGGGACTTCTACAAGCTGGTGGGTTCGGTCCCCGGCGACCAGGCCTTCACGCCGCTCGACAAGAGCACCTGCGCGCTTCTGAAGAAGTAAGACCTGCCGCCCGGCCGTCTCGAGCGGCCGGGCTGCTGCTTCTCCAAGGTTAGAGTTGAGAACACCATGTCGATCAATCTACAGGCCCTGTTCGCGCAATTGCTGGTCGGGCTCATCAACGGCTCGTTCTACGCGCTGCTGTCACTGGGCCTTGCCGTGATCTTCGGCATGCTCAACATCATCAATTTCGCCCATGGCGCGCTCTACATGATGGGCGCGTTCTGCGCCTATTTCCTGCTCAACGTGATGGGGATCGGCTACTGGCCGGCCCTGATCGTGGCGCCCATCGCGGTGGGCATCTTCGGCATGATCCTCGAACGCACCATGCTGAAATGGATTTCCGGCCTCGACCATCTCTACGGCCTGCTGCTGACCTTCGGCATGGCGCTGATCATCCAGGGCGTATTCCAGAACTACTTCGGCTCCTCCGGTCTGCCCTATGCGATCCCCGACATTCTCAAGGGCGGCATGAATCTCGGCTTCATGTTCCTGCCGATCTATCGCGGCTGGGTGGTGGTCTTTTCGCTGATCGTCTGCCTGCTGACCTGGTACCTGATCGAGCGCACCCGGCTCGGCGCCAACCTGCGCGCCGCCACCGAAAACCCGACGCTGGTGCGCGCCTTCGGCATCAACGTGCCCCGCATGATCACGCTGACCTACGGGCTCGGCGTCGGTCTCGCCGCGCTCGCCGGCGTGCTGTCGGCCCCGATCAACCAGGTGCGGCCGCTGATGGGTGCCGACCTGATCATCGTGGTGTTCGCGGTGGTGGTGATCGGCGGCATGGGCTCGATCATGGGGTCCATTATCACCGGTTTTGCGCTCGGCATCGTCGAGGGACTGACCAAGTATTTTTATCCCGAGGCCTCCAACACCGTCGTCTTCGTTCTGATGGTGCTGGTTCTGCTGATCAAGCCATCGGGACTGACGGGACGGGCCGCCTGACATGACCACCATCACCGAAAACGCCATTCCCGAGCCGCGCCGCGGCACCAGCGATGCGATGATCGCCTTCGTCGTCATGACCGCCTTGCTGGCGATCGTGCCGCTGACCGGGGTCTATCCGTTCTTCGTCATGCAGGCGCTGTGCTTCGCGCTTCTGGCCTGTGCCTTCAACCTGCTGATCGGCTATGGCGGCCTGCTGTCGTTCGGCCACGCCATGTTTCTCGGCACCGCCGGTTACTTCACAGCGCATGCGCTGAAAGTGTGGGGGCTGTCGCCGGAGCTCGGCATTCTGGTCGGCACCCTCGGCGCCGCGGCGCTCGGCGTCATCACCGGCCTTGTCGCCATTCGCCGCCAGGGCATCTATTTCGCCATGATCACGCTGGCGCTGTCGCAGCTGCTGTACTTCGTCTATCTGCAGACGCCGTTCACCCACGGCGAGGACGGCATCCAGGGCATTCCGCAGGGCAAGTTGTTCGGCCTCTTCAATCTCGCCAATTCGACCACGCTGTATTACGTGATCCTCGCCGGCTTCCTGCTTGGCTTCCTGGTGATCTACCGCGCCATCAACTCGCCGTTCGGCGAGGTGCTGAAGGCGATCCGCGAGAACGAGCCGCGGGCCATTTCGCTCGGCTACAAGACCGATCAGTACAAGCTGCTGGCCTATATCCTGTCGGGAACCCTGGCGGGTCTGGCCGGCTCGCTGAAAGTGTTCGTGGCGCAGAATGCCTCGCTCACCGACGTACACTGGACGATGTCCGGGGAAATCGTGCTGATGACCCTGGTCGGCGGCCTCGGCACCATTTTCGGCCCGGTGGTCGGCGCCTTCGTCATTATTGCCATGCAGCAGTACCTCGCCGGCTTCGGCCAGTGGGTGACGGTGATCCAGGGCGTGATCTTCGTGGTCTGCGTGCTGACCTTCCGGCGCGGCGTGATCGGCGAGATCGCGCATTACTTCAAGCGCTCGCTGTAATGTTTCTGCCGCTGACCGCAGGGTCGCTCAGGCGGCCCTGACGGTTGCGAGAAACTTCTCCACCTCGATCTTGAGCCGGTTGCTCTCGCCGGAGAGCTGCTGTGCCGAGGCGAGCAGTTGCGAAGAGGCCGAGCCGGTCTCGCTGGCGCCGCGGCTCATTTCGACGATCTTGGCGGTGACTTCACTGGCCCCGGCGGCGGCGCGCTTGACATCGCGGGCGATGTCGCCGGTCGTCGACTGCTGCTTGCCTACGGCGATCGAGCTGTTGCCGGCGATGTCGGCCAGGCGATTGATCGTCGTTCCGATGGCCTTGATCGCTGACACCGAAACGTCGGTCGCCGTCTGCATGCCGCCGATCTGCTGCCGGATCTCGCCGGTGGCGGTCGCCGTCTGCGCCGCGAGCATCTTCACTTCCTGCGCGACCACGGCGAAGCCGCGGCCGGATGTGCCGGCGCGGGCTGCTTCGATGGTGGCGTTCAACGACAGCAGGTTGGTCTGCTGGGCAATCTTGGAAATCAGATCGACCACATTGCCGATTTTCGCCGCGGCGAGCGACAAGGCCGTGACCTTGGCGTCGGTCTCCTGCGCCTGCCGCACCGCTTCGCTGGCGATCTGCGTCGATTCCGACATCTGGCGGCCGATCTCGCTGAACGACGTCGACATTTCGTCGGTCGCGGAGGCGACGGACTGGACGCTCGATGAGGCCGCCCTGGAGGCCGATGTCACGCCGTGGGAGAGATCCTCGGTCAGTTGCGCGGTCGCTTTCAGCGTCACGGCGGTGGCCTCAAGCTCCGTCGAGGCGGACGACACCGTGTTGATGATCTCACCGACCGCATTCTCGAAGGCGTCTGCGAGCTTGCCCATCTCCGCCCTGCGGAGCTCGCCTGCAATGTGGTCCTGCCGAAGTCTTTCATCGGCCTCCAGCCCGGCGCGCTCGGCAGCCTTGATCTTGAAGGTCTCCACGGCCTGTGCCATTTCCCCGATCTCGTCGCTGCGCCCGAGGCCGGGCAGCACCACGTCGAACTGGCCCGAGGCGAGTTGCTGCATGGCCTGCGTCATCCGTGAGATCGACTTCGCGATCCGCTGCCCGAAGATCAACGCCAGCAGTCCGATTGCGAGGATGGCGATCCTGATCGACCAGGACAGGAAGTCGCGTGTCTCGTCGGCATGTCGGGCGGCGGCCTCGTAGCGATCTGTCGCGAACTTGCCGAGGATCAGTAGGGGCGGTCGCGTGCGCTCGAAAATGCTGGCGAAGTCTTCGGCTTCCTCATTGAGCGAACTCTGGCTGACCGAGTAAGCCATGAAGGCCTGTTCGTAGGAACGCACCAGCGCCGCCGTTTCAGTCTTCTGCTGTTCGGTCACATCCGACGACTTGAGGGCTGCTTCGAACTCGGCGACGCGCTCGCGCACTCTGTCGAAGTATTTGTCGTCGCCGCGCAACGCGAAGTCCTTCTCGTTGATGCGCATGGTCAGGAACAGGACCGTCAGCCGCGGCTGGTCGAGTTCGGACAGTCGCAGCTCCAGTTGCCGCGCGGTCGTGCCAAGCTTGCCCTGCAGGCCATCCTTCTCGCTGAATCCGATGATCCGCTGCGCAGCGATGATATTGTGAAAGCGTGTGGCATAGAGGTTCATGCCCGATCGCAGCGCCGAAATCTGCTGTGGCGCGTCGGTCTCCAGTGCCTCCACCAGTTTCTCGGTTTCCGCGAGGTGGGACAGCGCCTGCTGCAGCACTCGATCGTGTCGATCGACGAGTTTTTCAGTCGGCTTGCGCAGAAAATCCGCACCGATCTGCCCGGCCTCCGAATAATTATCCGACAGACTGGTGACATGGGAGCGCAGCAATACGCTGCTGTCGGCTTGTCGCTGCGCTTCGGTGCCGAAATACAGGCCGGCGAGGCAGATCGCGCCGGTCAGGATAACGCCGGCGAGGGCCAGCAATGCGATTTGCAAGCGCAGGCCGACCCTGATGCGCGTGATGGAAGGCAGCCAGGCAAGCGATTGACGATTGCGTAGTGCGCGCATTGGCAGTTGTCCTCCGACACCGTGTCGGAGGCTTCTAGGCAGCGATTGCTGAATCAATTCGTAATGGTATCGTGGTCCGTCAAAGTGTTTATTTTCGTTTCTGCGCGCTGTGTTTTATGCCCGTCACATTGGTCGAAAACCAGCCGTGTGGAGTGCCACGTTGCGCGGGCCGTGCGGTTGCGTCTTCAGTATCTCGCCCCTTCGGCGCGGCGCCGATTGCGGACGCGGGCGCGTCGATCGGCGCGCGGGGACCGCCCGGACTACGGCCGAACCGGCGTCTCGCCCGCGATTCACTGCGTGCGGTCCGCAACCCTTGTGCCACAAAGCGGTGGATGACGCCGGGCGATTGCCCGGCGTGTCTCAAAATGCTTTATGACGGACGTGTGACGGGACGCTATCCGAGGCTGGCCTCCCGCAGGCTTTTGACGCGAAATGGATTGATCGATGCTGCGCTGGTTCCGAACGTTTCTGCCGCGCGAAGAGCGGTTCTTCGACCTGTTCGCCCGGCATTCGGTCGCCGTGGTGCACGGCGCCGAAGCCCTGCAGGGCATGCTGCGCGGCGGCGACGAGACCCCGGTGTTCTGCCAGCGCGTCAACCAGTTCGAGAACGACGCGGACAACGTCACCCGCGAAGTGCTCACCGCGGTGCGCCGCACCTTCATCACCCCGTTCGACCGCGTCGACATCAAGAATCTGATCACCGCGATGGACGACGCCATCGACCAGATGCAGCAGACCGCCAAGGCGGTGATCCTGTTCGAGGTGCGCAGCTTCGAACCGCCGATGCGCGAGATCGGCACGCTGCTGGTGGAATGCGCCAATCTGGTCGGCCGCGCGCTGCCGCTGATGAAGAACATCGGCGAGAACGTCGGGTTGCTGACTGCGATCACCGAGGAGCTCGGCAAGCTCGAAGGCCGCGTCGACGACCTGCACGACATTGGCCTCAAGGAGCTGTTTCTCAAGCACCGCGAGGCCAACACGATGGATTTCATCGTCGGCGCCGAGATCTACAAGCACCTTGAGAAGGTCGCAGACCGCTTCGACGACGTGGCGAACGAGATCAACAGCATCGTCATCGAACAGGTCTAGGGCAGGGCTGCACAGTGGATGCCACGCTCGCCCTTCCGGTCCTGATCGGCCTCATCGCCATCGCGCTATTGTTCGACTTCCTCAACGGGTTGCACGACGCCGCCAACTCGATCGCGACCATCGTCTCGACCCGAGTGCTGCGGCCGCAATATGCGGTGCTGTGGGCCGCGTTCTTCAATTTCGTCGCTTTTGCGGTGTTCGGGCTGCATGTCGCCAACACCATCGGAACGGGGATCATCGATCCTCATGTGATCGACGCCTCCGTGATTTTCGGCGCGCTGATGGGCGCGATCGTCTGGAACGTGATCACCTGGGCGTTGGGGATTCCATCGAGCTCCTCGCATGCGCTGATCGGCGGCCTGCTGGGCGCGGGCCTCGCCAAGGCCGGCTTTGCCGCTGCCGAGTGGAAAGGCCTGTCGATGGCTTTGCTGGCCATCGTGCTGTCGCCGGTGGTCGGTTTCCTGTTGGCGCTGGTGCTGACCGCGATCGTGTCATGGGCCTCGGTGCGTTCGACGCCGTTCGCGGTGGACCGTGCCTTCCGCATCCTGCAATTCGTCTCGGCCTCGCTGTATTCGCTCGGCCATGGCGGCAACGATGCGCAGAAGACCATGGGCATCATCGCGGTGCTGCTCTATTCGCAGGGCCATCTTGGCACCGAGTTCTCGGTGCCGTTCTGGGTGGTGCTGTCGTGCCAGGCGGCGATGGCGCTGGGCACGCTGATGGGCGGTTGGCGGATCGTGCGCACCATGGGCCTGCGCATCACCAAGCTGACGCCGATGCAGGGATTTTGCGCCGAAACCGGCGGCGCCGCGACTTTGTTCGCCGCAACGTTCCTGGGCGTGCCGGTGTCGACCACCCACACCATTACCGGCGCCATCGTCGGCGTCGGCGCCGCGCGCCGGGTCTCGGCGGTTCGCTGGAACGTCGCCAGCTCCATCGTCTACGCCTGGGTCATCACCATCCCGGCGTCGGCGATGGTCGCGGCGCTGGCCTATTGGGCGGCGACGCTGGTGCACATCAAGTTTTGATCCATGTCCCGGACGCGATGCGGCATTCTTATGCCGCTTCGCAGATCCGGGACCCATGTCTGCTTCGCAACAGGGTGGGCCCCGGATCTGCGAAGCAATACTTCGTATTGCGTCGCGTCCGGGGCACGAGACATTCCCGCTCAGCTCGCCAGCTTGAGCCCGACAATGCCCGCCACGATCAGGCCGATGCAGGCGATCCGGGCGATTCCGGCGGGATCGCCGAACAATACGATGCCAAGGATCGCGGTGCCGACCGCGCCGATCCCGGTCCACACCGCATAGGCGGTGCCCATCGGCAGGGTCTTCAGCGCCAGTGCCAGCATGCCGACTGACGCGGTCATGCTCGTCAGCGTCAGTACCGAGGGAACCAGCCTGGTGAAACCCTCGGTATATTTCAGCCCGACGGCCCAGCCGACTTCGAGCAATCCCGCAACCAGCAACATCAGCCACGCCATGACGGCCTCCGGAACAGCAGGCCGTCCTGCGCATGGAAAGAGGTGGAGGTCGTCCTCCGAAACCCTATATGAGGCAGACTGAACCCGGCCGCAACCGCGGCATTGCACCGCATTTTCCCTTGATTGCGCCCGCTTTCCCTGCCACAGGCACCTCTATGTCCGACATTGCCCTCACCACCGAATCGCCGGCGCGCGCCCAGCTCGCCATGGAAGTGGCGCGCCGCCGCACCTTCGCGATCATCTCCCATCCCGACGCCGGCAAGACCACGCTGACGGAAAAGCTGCTGCTGTTCGGCGGCGCCATCAACCTGGCCGGCCAGGTCCGCGCCAAGGGCGAGCGCCGCTCGACCCGATCCGACTGGATGAAGATCGAGCGCGACCGCGGCATCTCCGTGGTCACCTCGGTGATGACCTTCGAGTTCAACAACCTCGTCTTCAACCTGCTGGACACGCCGGGCCACGAGGACTTCTCCGAAGACACCTATCGGACGCTGACGGCGGTGGACTCCGCGGTCATGGTCATCGACGCCGCCAAGGGCATCGAGGCGCGCACCCTGAAGCTGATCGAGGTCTGCCGCCTGCGCGACATTCCGATCATCACCTTCATCAACAAGATGGACCGCGAGAGCCGCGACACCTTCGATCTCTTGGACGAGATCGAGAAGACGCTGGCGCTCGACACCACGCCGATGACCTGGCCGGTCGGCCGCGGCCGCGACTTCCTCGGCACCTACGACATTTCCACCGGAGGCATCCGGCTGCTGGAAGGCGGCGGCGCCAAGACCGGCGCGGCGGAAAACATCGCGGTCGCCGACCTCGCCGCGCGCCATCCCAATCTCGACGTCTCCGAGACGCTCGAGGAGTTGGCGCTGGTCAAGGAAGCCGGCAAGGCGTTCGATCTGGAGTCGTTTCGCGAAGGCCACATGACGCCGGTGTATTTCGGCAGTGCGCTGCGCAATTTCGGCGTCGGCGATCTCCTGGAGGGCCTGGGGAAATTCGCGCCGCCGCCGCGCGCGCAGGAGAGCAACCTGCGCAAGGTCGAAGCCAGCGAGCCCGCGATGTCGGCCTTCGTGTTCAAGATCCAGGCCAACATGGACCCGAACCATCGCGACCGCATCGCCTTCGCGCGTCTGTGCTCGGGCAAGCTGACAAGGGGCATGAAGGCCAAGCTGGTGCGCACCGGCAAGAACATGTCGCTGTCGTCGCCGCAGTTCTTCTTCGCGCAGGACCGCGCGCTGGCCGACGAGGCCTATGCCGGCGACGTGGTCGGCATTCCCAACCATGGCACCTTGCGGATCGGCGACACGCTGACCGAGGGCGAGGATCTCACCTTCGTCGGCGTGCCCAGCTTTGCACCGGAAATCGTCCGCCGCGTCAGGCTCACTGACGCGATGAAAGCCAAGAAGCTGAAGGAAGCCCTGCAGCAGATGTCGGAGGAGGGCGTCGTCCAGGTATTCCGTCCGCGCGACGGCGCGCCGGCACTGGTCGGCGTGGTCGGCATGCTGCAGCTCGACGTGCTCAAGGCGCGGCTGCAGGCCGAATACCAGTTGCCGGTGGACTTCGAGATTTCCGAATTCTCGCTGGCGCGCTGGATCTCCTGCGACGACCGCAAGAAGCTCGACGCCTTCGTGTCCAGCAATTCGTCGGGGGTCGCCGACGACGTCGACGGCGACCCGGTGTTCCTGGCGAAGAACGAGTTCTACCTGAACTACACCCGCGAACGCGCCGAAGGCATCGTGTTCTCGGACATCAAGGATGTGAAGAGGAAGGGGTGAGCCGACGCTTTTGATGGCAGAGATCGCGCGCGGAATGTCGCCCGCTCTCCACTGTCATCACCCGCGAAAGCGGGTGATCCAGTAAACACTAACGTCGCGGTGCTATCATCGATGCCAGTGTGTACTGGATCGCCCGGTCAAGCCGGGCGACGACAACTGTGCGCGCGGCTCCGGTCCGTGCCCACAGTCGGTATGCAATGGCCAAATAGCCCCGCACCAGTCGCCCACGTGCAGTCGGTCCCGCGCCGCCGCGCAGGGCCGCTCTTTCCAGATCCTCGCGCGAGCCAAGGGGCATGGCACGCCGGCAGGTGCGGGGCAGTGAATCGTTTCAACCCGCCGCGCGGCCGGCGCAAATTTCCGCTTTCGGGGTCATAGCCGACATGGCCGGACTTTCTGCTGGGTCGCTCGTGAAGCGTTTGACCCTTTGCGGACATATCGAAATCAAGACAGAGCGAGACGGCCGGGACGGGAAGCACTGCGGCTCAACTACGGAAGCCCTTTTGTCCCCGTAAAAGGATTGAACCCACGTTCCGCGAGGGCAGCCCACGAAGCTGCGCCAAGATGTGGCAATCGGAAATAGAGTCGCGGCTTGGTCGGATCGGTGTCCAACACGAACCCAGTCGGTAACTCGCGGACAGTTGTGGCATACAACCCACCATCCGGCGACCTCTGGGATTCGATGACAGCGATCAACGACTTCGCCCTCCCAGTCCTGCCGAGCAATTTCATCAAGAGAGCCATTTGGCCCGTCCCTTCGGTCCACACACCGTCGCGGTCTTCACCGTAGGAAAAGCCCTCGTCGACACTCATTCGCTGTTCGGCGGTCGTAATTGCCGATGCAAATTTCTCGGGCGCTCCGGGGAGCGCCGTTAAAGGCCAGACCTGGGCATCCAGAGCCAAAATCGGATTGTGCGTGACACCGTCTTCGGCGGTACCTGCGGCGAAACAGGCGCATGCCGGATCCCACATCGTATTTACGAAGTACTCAGCAACCGTTGCCTTATCGCGCCAGCGCGAATCGCCTGTACGGATCGCAAGAAGGCCAAACGCGGCGGCGAGGTCAGTATTATGTTCAGTCGATTTCCACGTCCGCACTTCCGGCGTCGGTTCGTGCCCAAACGTACCACCCGTGAAACCGCCAGTACCGCGCGTATCGGCCCATTGCGCGACCCAGGCGCCGAGCCGTGCCGCACCATCGCGGAACCGAGAGCCGGTGTTCACGTCATCAATCGACAGCAACGCCAACATGGCCCATGCCACGTTACCGACATCGCTGCCCACCTGATATCGATCCTCTAACCATTTGTTCTGAGTATTGTCCCACCACCCTGGAAATTTGACGGGGCCATTCGCCACCACACCCGCGGCATAAGCGTTCCTGAGCCGTCCATCATGCCAGGCGCGGTCGTTGTCGATGGCCCAGAGAATCGCCGCGCCAATCCGATACGCCTTGTCTTGCTCACCGCAACCGACCAATGCGATGGCGGCTACCGCATTGTCATAGAGGTAGGCGGCGCCATGCAGAGGCCCCGATTCGACGGTCGGATAGCTGGGCAGGAACAACGGCCCTGATGGCGGTGCCTTATCAATTAGACCAGCGAGGTATCCGCACGCTGACGTTTTTGGTGCTGTTGAAGCCTGCAGTGGAGCGGCCATCATGATTGCGAAAGTCGCGACCACCGAAGTGTGAAGGCAGAGCCCGCGACAACGGTAGAAGCAATAAGTGATTGGTCCCGGTATCATTTCGCTGTCTCTCGCGTCTTTCAACCAGATGGACTTTAGGACATCGGGACCAAGACCTCGACCATCATTTCGTCAGCCATCTCTCGAAGTACAAATTGATCGGGTTGGAAACGTAAGGGCCATACGCTGGGCACGGAACGAACCCCTTCGCCCGATAGAGCCTCTGGGCATCGGGAAGAAATTCCGTGGTTTCCAGCCGCAGAACCGACAGCTTGGCGGTCAGGGCCGCTTCCACGACGCGCGTCAGGAGCCTGCTGCCTATTCCAGTTGTTCGAACCTCGGTGACGACATACATGCGCTTCACCTCCCCGGTACCATCCGCGAACACCTGCAGCCCTGCACAGCCAACGGCTTGTCCGCCGATCCGCGCGATAAACATTTGCGTGTCGTCGTGCGCTAGCCGATCAATTGGAGAGCCGTGATTCCTTTCCACCCCGCAGACCTTGTTCAGGAAATCGTCCAGCGCGGTTACGAGGTTAATCAGGTCCGGGGACCTTGCATCGGCCAGCTCAATTTCGATCCTATCGACAGTCATTCTCGTCCCCTTCTTCGAAGAGAGGAGCGCATGACGCCGTGGTGGCTTGTCCCGTTTAGTTGCCGGACCGGCCACATCTTCTTCCGAAGGAAGAAAGCCACCTTGCTCGGGAGCAGGTTGGCGCTGGGCGTCGGCCCAACTCTTGATGTTGGAGTTGACGATAGCGGGCGCTATCGAGCTTGGCAAGCACGCCCCCGGTTTGATGAACAACGCGTGGCCGCTCCTGGTTGCGGCGCTGCCCTGCGCATCATCGGCAGGGGGCATCGTCCCACCCGCATCGCCTCACTTCGGCAATTCCTTCCCCGCCTGCTCAGCCACCATGTAGTCCGCGTACCAGTCGGCCCAGTTGTCGTCATGCGCGCCGGTACGTTTCTCGTGTTCGCCGTGGGCTATGGCGGCGCGGCGTAGCGCAGTGGCGAGGTCGGTCGACGAGGCGAAGCTGGTTGCGGCGGCGTCGATGCGTCCGGGCAGGCGCGCGGTGATTTCCTGCAGCAGCCAGCCATTGCCGTCGGGATCACTGAACGCGGCGAACGAGCCATAGCTGGAGTGCGCGGGGTCCGGACCGGGGACGCGGAGCCGTCCGGACAGGAAAGGCTCGTCCGGGCCGGCATGGACGTCGCCGCCGCCATGGAACACGTCGCCGACCACGACGCCACGCGCCAGCAGGTCGTTGCGCGCTGCTGCGATGTCGGAGACGATCAGGTACAGGCCGCGCGCGGAGCCGGGCGCCGCCGCGGTGACGTTGCTGCCGAAGATCACCGAGCAGCCGGAGCCGGGCGGCGTGAACTGGATCACGCGCCAGTCGCCACCGGCGAAGTCGGCGTCGAGCCGCCAGCCGAGGCTCGCGTAGAAGCTCTTGGCACGGTCGACATCCGATACCGGAATGACAATCACCTCGAGCTTCATATCGAGCGCCGGTGCGGCAGGGGCTGCGTCGGTCGCATCGCTTCGCAACTGGGGACTGCTCATCCGGGTCTCCTTGGCGTGGGTCTGCGTGCGCAAAGTGTGCCGCCGGATCGCGGCGCAGACAACGGCCTGGCGCGCGCTCATGACGAATAATTTACGATGCGTGGGACGATCCCGGCTTGTCTGTTTGCGTTGTCGCGCTAGCGTCCTCGTCGAGGTGATCCCATGCTGCGCGCGTTCATTGTGCTGGCGTTCATTGCACTCATGGGCTCGGCCGAAGCGCGTTCGCGACATCCGGTTGACGCCACGCCCTTCGCGCACGCGCCATGCAGCGTGCTCGACAATGAGCCTTGCACGCCGTCCTTCTGCAGCGTGTTCAACCACGGGCCATGCATTCCGGAGATCGATTATCCCATCGGCGAGAACCTGCAGCTCACGGTGCTGAGCGTGCCCGCCAGGGACGACGCGGCGAAGTATCAAAAGCCCGACCACGCCCTCGACACGCTCGGCGACCTGTTCGCCGCACTGCGCGCCTGCTGGTCGCCGCCCGCGGAGGGCGCAAGGGCCGGCATGCAGATGTCGGTCAAGTTCAGCTTCCGGCGCGACGGCACCATGATCGCGCCGCCGCGCATCACCTTTGCGACGCCGGGCGCGGCGGTGGATCTGCGCAACACCTATCTCGATGCGATCAGGAGTTCGCTTGGCGGCTGCACGCCGCTGACATTTACGAAGGGCCTCGCCGGCGCCATCGCCGGGCGGCCGATCATGATCCGCTATGTGGATAATCGCGATTTGCAGAACACCGCGAAGTAGGGCGCTTTCTTATCCCTCCCCCCGCGGAAGACGCGGGGGAGGGTGGCCGGCCGCTAGGCCGGTCGGGTGGGGGGTGGATCGGCATACGCTACGTCACGCGTGACGCCCCCCACCCCGGCCTCCACTGCGACGATGCTGCGCAACGTCTTGTTCGGCCGACCCTCCCCACCGCGGAAGACGCGGGGGGAGGGAGGCCACGGGGGCTTTTGCGTCCAATCAAAAAGATTCAGATCGGTTTCGGCGTCGTCTTGCCGCGAATGGCCGTTGCGCGCGCGACAACCTGTCTGGCGTCGGCGGTGCGTCCCATATCCCGGTAAACGCCGGCCAGGCTGTCTAGCGTCACCGCGAGATCCGGATGGTCCGCACCGAGCGTCTTCTCGAAAGCCGTCACCGACTGCTTCAAAAGCTGTTCGGCCTCGGCGTTGCGCCCCTGACGCGAATAGACCATGGCCAGATTGTTCAGCGCATAGGCGACGTCGGGATGATCGGGACCGAACGCTTTCTCGGTCGCTGCGATCGCGCGCTTGAGCATCCGCTCGGCATCGCCGTAACGACGCCGATGCATGTAGGCATCGGCCAGGTTGCTCATCAACACCGTGGCTTCCGGATCGTCGGGGCCGTTCGCCTTTTCGAGGATGGCCAGTCCCCGCTCGAACAGCGGTTCGGACTTATCGTACCGGCCCTGATTGCTGTACGTGGCGGCGAGGTTGCTCAACGCGGTCACCACCGAGGGATTGTCGCGACCGCGCTTTTTTTCGGAAAGGGCGATCGACCGCTTGAGGAACGGCTCCGCTTCGGCATAACGCCCTTCCGCGCGGTACAGGTCGCCGAGATTGTTCAGCACATCGGCAACGTCCAGATCATCCTGACCGGGCGTCTTCTCGGTGATCGCCAGCGAGCGCTTGTACAGCGGCTCGGCAACGGCGTATTGGCCGAGATTGTAGTGGATCATGCCAAGGTCGTTGAGCGGCATCGCGAGCTTCGCGTTATCGGGGCCGAACTCCTTCTCGCGAAGGGCCAGCGACTTCTGCGCCAGCGGCAGCGCTTCCATGTATTTCCCGGCGCGGTAGAGATCTTTGATCTGGCGGCTGAGCGTGCCTGCCTCGTCCTCTCCCGCGTGGGATGGCGCGCCGGGCGACAGGCTCAGGGCGAGCGCAATGGCGGCAATACAGATCGATGCTTTCAGGGCTTTCATCGCGCGTTCCTTCGTCGGCATGTTCGGGATCTACGCGTTCTGTGCGTCCGGAGACCGGGCAGGTTCAATGCGGGCCGGTGCGGTGACGCCATCGTCATTCCGGGGCGCGGGCGGCGTCAGCCGAACGCGAACCCGGAATCCCTAAATGTTCGGGCACCAATCATCTCGGATTCCGGCTTCGCTCGGACTTTGCCCTCGCGCCCCCAGGCACGCCAATTGGCGTGCCTGGGAATGATGATCGGGGCAGCCTTGGTAGCGTCTAAAATAAATTCCTATCCGTCTTGACGGTTTCCCAACAAAGATTATAATCCTTCGCGTCCTGCCCCATCGAGAGGGGCGATCGCGATCGTCACGGTCGTGGGGCGGGATGCGGTGGACGCCGGAGATGCGGCGTCGCGCGGTGCAAGGGGGAGGTCCGACGCCGGGTCGGGACACAGCCAAGGTGCCAGAACTTCACTGGCGCGGCGGCGCCGTCGACATCCGGACCACGACTGATCCTGCGCACCTTGCGACGGGCGAACGCATCGCCCGCGAGCGGCCCAAGCTGCGATGGCCCCGATCCTCGTCCTGGGTGCGCTAAGGCTGGTCGGGCACCAGGGGGTGTCGCGGAGCAAGTCGCAAACCCACCGCGTGCGGAACGCCGGTTGATCCGGTGGTCCGGAAGTCCTGGCGCATTACTCCTGCCGACTACGGCTGGCGTCAGGCCCAAGGGTGCATCGGGCACCCGGCGTTCCGCGCGCCCTCCTCACGAGAGAGGGCGGGGAATGCAGCAAACCTCGGACGCCTCGGCGCCGCGAGAATGCGAAAGCATGGCTGTTTGACATTCGAATGGAAATTCGCGTCAGGCGCGATGGCCATTATGGCCTCCCTCCCCCTTGCGGGGAGGGGCGACCGAACGAGACGATGCGCAGCATCGTCGAAGTGGAGGTCGGGGTGGGGGGGCCGCGGGTGACGGAGTTTGTGGCACCCCCACCCGACCGCGCTTCGCGCGGCCACCCTCCCGCAAGGGGGAGGGAGGTCACCGGTGCCGGCGCGCTGCTCCTACAACTACTCGATCCGGATATTCGCCGCCTTGATGACATCGGCCCACAGTGCCTTCTCGGCGGCCATGCGCCGGCGCAGCTCGTCGGGCGTCGACGGCACCGGGGTGATGAGCTGGACTTTCAGCTTCTCGATCACCGCCGGCTCGGTCAGCGACTGGACCACCTCGGCGTTGATCTTTGCGACGACCTCCTTCGACAGGCCGCCGGGGCCGACCAGGCCGTTCCAGGCGTCGGACTGCACGTCGACGCCGCTCTCGGTCAGCGTCGGCACATCCGGAAGGAAGGGCGAGCGTTTCGCGGTGGACACCGCGAGGATTTTTACGGTGCCCGATGACAGTTGCGGCGTGACGCCGGGCGCCGGCAGGCAGCCGACCTGGACGTCGCCGCGGATCAGCGCGGTGGTCGCCGCCGGCGACGAGGGATAGGGAATGTGCACCATGCGCACGCCGGCCTTCTGCGCGATCGCCTCCATGCACAGTTGCGACAGCGTGCCGACGCCGATCGAGCCATAAGCGAGACCCTTGCTTTCGGCCTTCGCCCTGGCGAGCAGCTCGGCCACGGTGTTGACGCCGAGGCTGGTGGGCACCGCCAGCACGCTCGGCAGCTGGGTCAGCATGGTGATCGGCGCGATATCGGTATCGGGATTGTAGGGCAGATGGGCGAACAGCAGGGTGTTGATGGCCAGCGGGCCGCCCAGCGAGATGCCGATGGTGCCGCCGTCGGGCGCCGCCTTGGCGATGGCGTCGGTGCCGATATTGCCGGACGCGCCGGGCTTGTTCTCGATGACGAAATTCGTCCCGGGATGGCGCGCCTGCAGGCTGTCGGCGAGCACCCGGCCGACGATGTCCGGCGATGCGCCGGGGCCGAACGGAACGATGATCCGCACCAGTTTCGGCGGCCATACCGCGGCCGGGGTCTGCGCCTGCGCCGCTTGCGGCAGGGCCAGCGCCTGCGGCAGCAGCAGCGTCAGCGCCAGCAACAGCCGGCGCGGCCTCGTGTCGTTTCGCAGCATTGCGCGCATCCCCAAAAGAGTTATACCCGGAGCCGCTTCAACAGGCTCCCCGGCGCCGGCATGCCGGCGATTGCCGGGGACCATAATGAGATTTTCGCGGCGGGCAACCGCCTGCGTCGACAGGAGGATGCGGTGGGACTGAGCGTCATGATCCTCGGCCTGGTGGTGTTTTTCGGCATCCATCTGGTGTCGACGCGGCGCGCGCTGCGCACCCAGCTGATCGCGCGCTTCGGCGCAAGCGCGTACAAGCTCGGCTATGCGGTGGTCGCGGCCATCGGCCTGGCACTGATCATCTGGGGCTTTGCAAGTTACCGCGCCACCGGCTGGATCGACGTCTGGACGCCGCCGAAGGCGATGCGCCACATTGCGGTGGGCCTGATGCTGCCGGCAGTGATCATGGTGGTGGCCGCCTATCTGCGCGGCCGCATCTACACCACGCTGAAACATCCGATGCTGGCCGGCGTCAAGCTGTGGGCGCTGGCGCATCTGCTCGCCAATGGCGATCTCGGCTCGATCATCCTGTTCGGCTCGTTTCTGGCATGGGCGGTGTTCGATCGCATCTCGCTGAAGCGCCGCACCGACGGCGGCGGCCCGCCGATCCCGGTGGGCGGACCGCTCAACGATGTGCTTGCTGTCGTGGTGGGCATCGTCGCTTATCTGGCGCTGGGCTTTGCCTTTCATCCGGTCGTGATCGGTGTGCCAGTGTTCGGAGCCTGATAAAATGTCCATCCAGCCTGCCATCAAGCGCAAGACCGCGCCGGATATCTTCGCCCGCAAGAACGGCGAGCCGATCGTGATGCTGACCTCGTATCACGCGCATACGGCGTCACTGGTCGATCGCTATTGCGACGTCATCCTGGTCGGCGACAGCCTCGGCAATGTCATGCACGGCTTCGAGACCACCATTCCGGTGACGCTGGAGATGATGATCCTGCAGGGCCATGCGGTGATGCGTGGCTCGCAGCAGGCGCTGGTGGTGGTCGACATGCCGTTCGGCTCCTATGAGGCGTCGAAGGAGCAGGCGTTCCATTCCGCCGCGCGCATCCTCAAGGAGACCCATTGCGGCGCCGTCAAGCTCGAGGGCGGCGTGCGGATGGCGGAGACCATCGCCTTCCTGACCGAGCGCGGCATTCCCGTCATGGCGCATATCGGTCTGACGCCGCAGTCGATCAACGCGCTGGGTTCGTTCCGCTCGCAGGGCCGCGCCGAATCCGAGGCGCTGGCGCGCGGCGACAACACGGTCGGCCCGATCCAGGCCGACGCCCGCGCGGTGGCCGATGCCGGCGCGTTCTCGGTGGTGATCGAGGCCGTCGCCGAGCCGCTGGCGCGAAAAATCACCGAGAGCATCGCAATCCCGACCATCGGCATCGGCGCCTCGGTCGCCTGCGACGGCCAGGTCCTGGTGCTGGAAGACATGCTCGGCCTGTCCGCCCGGGTGCCGAAATTCGTCAAGCGCTACGGCAATCTCGGCCCGATGATCGAGGCGGCGATCGAGGGTTACGCCACTGACGTGCGCTCGCGGGCGTTTCCCGGGCCGGAACATGTCTATGGCGCCAAGCCGAAGGGCTGAGCCGTTCGCGGCATTAACGATGCTGCCGGACCGCGCTGATCGCGCTGGCTTTGCCTTGTGGCTGCCATATCGCTAGGGTATCGCCGCCGCCATGCCGGGGATGTGATGCCCGGCGCCGCCGGGGGCAGGCGCGGTCAATCGGGGACGGGATCTCTTTAAGTGTCTGAATTATTTAATGAAGTTGACGAAGACCTGCGTCGCGAGCAGCTCAAGAAGCTGTGGGACAAGTATTCGATCGTGGTGATCGCCGCGGCGATTCTGGTCATTGCCGGAGTCGGCGGCTGGCGCGGCTATTCCTATCTCGAGGCCAAGAAGGCCTCCGAGGCCGGGGCCGCCTTCGACCGCGCCGCGGACCTGTCCGAGCAGAGCAAGCATGCGGAGGCGGAGGCCGCCTTCGCCAAGCTCGCCACCGAGGCGCCGTCGGGCTATCGCACCCTGGCGCGGCTGCGCGCCGCCTCTGAGGCCGTGTCGCGCGATCCGCAGGCCGCGGTGAAGCTGTATGACGACATCGCCGCCGATCGCGGTGTCGGGGCCGCCGAGCAGGACCTGGCGCGGATTCGTGCCGCCGGTCTGTTGCTGGAAACCACCCCCTATGACGCCATGCTGGCGCGGCTTGAGGCGGCGGCTGCGCCGACCGGCACCTATCGCCATTCGGCGCGCGAACTGCTGGCGCTGTCGGCATGGCGCGCCAACAACGCCACCGCGACTCGCAAATGGCTCGACGTCATCGCCAACGATGCGGAGACCCCGGCCAGCCTGCGGACCCGCGCCGAAGCGCTGCAGGCGCTGCTGCCGCCGTCCGCCAAAAGCTGAGCCGGCTGCCGCCTTCGAGACCCAGAGTTGAGTGAGACTTCCCATGCGCATTTCGCAACGCCTCGTTACCGCCGCCGTCCTGATCGCGCTGTCCAGCGCGCTGACCGGTTGCGGCAGCATGGGCAGCGGGTGGGATCCCTCCGATCTGCTCGACTTCCTCGACACCAAGAAGAAGCTGCCGGGGGAGCGCAAGCCGGTTTTCCCGGAAGGCGTGCCAGGCCTGCAGCAGGGCGTGCCGAAGGAGCTCTACAAGGACAACGTCGAGCGCGAGCTGCAGCAACAGAATGCCACCGCCGTGGCGCCACCGGCGGAGGAGCCGAAGCCGCGCGGCAAACCGAAGGGCCGGGTCAATGTCGGCGCCGTCCGCAGCAGCGCCCCGGCACC